>Ga0307989_1000225_pt1 | contig 40890 bp, 24 predicted proteins | sample EllFjometagen185_FD_203164 | JGI IMG/M metagenome (GOLD analysis project Ga0307989, IMG submission 203164) | Marine microbial communities from Ellis Fjord, Antarctic Ocean - #185 | ecosystem: Environmental > Aquatic > Marine > Unclassified | place: Southern Ocean | collected 2014-10-08 | reverse complement strand
TGCATCTTCTTCTTCAAGAGACTTTAGTATTTCATTATAAGACTGAGTGAGATCTATTCGATCTTCATGGGATACATTAAAAGTTTCTAGGCAACGTTCGAACACATCATTTTCATTTAGATCATCCAGGGTTTCATGTTGCTTCGTTGCGCCAAGGACCTTTTCGATGATTCTTTGGTTCTTAATCCGTCGAATCTCCAGGTCAGAATCAGCCAGAGCTTCCTCGAGCGTTTCTCGTAAATTTCCGATTAAATCAGAACCGGTGTACTCTATCTCCAACCAGGCTGTACTGTGATCTCGTTTGAGCTGTTCAATGCTAGCATGTATCTCATCCAGGGATCCGATGATCCTTTCCAGAGGCTGGAAGCATGGCACCTTTATATCCTGTATTGTGGGTGTCTTTCCGTCAAATTCAACTACTATTACCTGCTTGGTTTGTCTGGCTTCACCATAACCCATGGGGATCGGAGAACCACTATATCGCATATGCTCAGTTTTTCCTACCCTCTGGGGAACGTGAAGATGTCCAAGAGCCAGGTAATCAATTGAAGCAGGAAAGGCGTCAGCCCCCAAATGTGCTAGGTTACCGATGTACAGATCTCTAACTCCATCTCCATCCATGGTCTTGCCACCTGATGTAAAGAGATGTCCCATGGCAATAATCGGCACGTCAATATTGTCAGCATCCAGAGAATCTGATTGCTTCTGTTCTGCTATGACACAAACATCTGCATAATGTTTTTTTAGGCCGAGGGCAAGTTTGGCATTTTTATCTTCAAATGTTTCCCCTGATTCTACGGTACGGATATCTTTATCACGCAAGTAGGGTACGGCACAAACAATGGCCTGGGGGAGATTTTGTTTATTGGTCAGTACAATTACTTCATCTTCAGGGTTCTCTGAACCCTCGCCTACGACATAAACATGCAGTGCTCGTAACAGTTCTTTCGGAGCATTCAGAAATGATGGTGAATCGTGGTTTCCAGCAATAACAACAATATGTTGGCAACGTGAGTTAGAAACTTTACTGAGGAAACGATAATATAAGCTCTGAGCCTGATTACTTGGTGTGCTAGTATCAAAAACATCACCAGCAACCAACAAAGCATCGATATGTTCGCTCTCGATGGCTGTACTCAGCCATTCCAGAAATGAAGAAAATTCATCATAGCGTTTTCGGCCATAAAGGGAGCGGCCCAGGTGCCAGTCTGATGTGTGGAGGATTTTTAACTTGCCCACTATATTTTTCCCTTCTGTAAAATGTCTCGTCGTATACCCCTAAGGGATATTGTAACAGTATCAAGCTTACTTGCTCCTACCCACATATTTCACCTGTTTCAGATTCATATTTCGCTCTTAGGGATTCTTTCAACTAGGATTTTTTTCACTTCTTGACCGAATTCAATTAGAACACTACACCATATTTTATTCACATTTCACGCAACCACATTCTTTTACAGAAGGCTCAACCATTTTTCTTACTCCTTTTAACTTGGAGATCCAATAATAACTCTTTCTTTGAATTGTGTTCCTCCATTTTAGGGGACGACTTGGCTGAAGCTTTCTTTTTCTTTTTTTTCACTACGCCTTTAGCTACACTTAGATCTTTTGGTACTGAATTCCCTGTAACAATCTTTGGTTCCTTGGACTCCTGGTTACCAGTAACATTGGTTGAAACTTTATGGGTTGTATTGGGTGTACCTGGAACTCTTTTTGACCCCTTTCCTTCTTCGGGGGCTATCATAGATTCGTCTTGTCCTTTTATTGTCTTCTTTGCACTACGTGTTTTGGGTTCACTAGTAGAATCTTTTTGATCTTTACCCTGCTTTTCATCTTTAGACCCTCCACCTTCCTTCTCATTCTTAGCATTTTTATTCTTTACAACAGGGCTCTTTGTTTTCCTTTTTTTAACCTCAGAAAGACGAGTGATTTTGTGATTCACTTTCTTCCCTTTTAATAGGAAGTTATACTCACCAGGGATGCGATAGTAAAAGTCAGGAACGAGTCTATCAATACCCCAATAGAGTCCAAATAGCCAAATCACCATTTTTAATTGTTCAGGCGAGTGTGTATCATTAGCGCTCTTAATATCTGCGGCAATCAAGGCCACATCAAGATCGTTTGAATTTAACCCTAGATGTTTCCACCTAATAAATAGTGCTGAAAGAGTGAGGGGAATCATCGTAGTCTTTACGGGACAAATTTTCTCTAAAATTTGCTTTAAATCAGGTAGATTTATTAAGTTTGATAACTTTGAAGATGAATTGGTTAGCGCCTTCACTAAATTACGAAGAGAAGCCAGGGGGTCTTCGGTACTTTTTTCATTAATAAAATCTTTTAATACCAATCCAAGATCCATCAAGAAGGCAATGTCTTCGCGAGGCAACGCCTCGTGTCTCTCATAACAGAGCAAGCTATCTAAAAACGACCCATCAATGATTGGTAACTGTCGCCCCGAATGAACCAGGTTGAGCGCTGCGATCGCCTTGTCAGCAATTGGCAGTTCGATATTATATGAGCTATCTCCTGTAATTAACTCAACGAGGGCTCTCCCCCCCGCCAGTGAACGCCTTAAGCTCCATTCATTAATGGTTTCGATTACATCATTTTCAAACAATGGGTGTTTTAGATCAATTTGAAATCCCTCAAGACGACCTGACAATATCCTCTCCCCCCGCTCAGTAAGGGAATGAAAACTCTCGAAGCTTCGGATAGGTAAATAAAAAACATCCGCTGAAATTGGGCTAGGTGCTCGATCGCCTGATTCAAATGACCGATCAGGAGGAATTTGTTCAATCACTCCTACGATTATACTATGTTCTGCTTCAACATCAAAGTGTGGAGCTCGTTCAAGGACCTCTCTTCCACTTCTTGCCGAAAAATCTGGATTACCATCTTTATCGGTTGGAATTGCAACTAGTCTGTAGCGGGCAATTCTAATCTCGCTAGATGCGTATAAAACCTGAAATTCGTTAAAGGTGAAGGCTATTACAAATTTGTGATTCACTTACCCTCCTTAGAACACAAAATCGTTCTGACTGGTTTGAGCTTCTTTCAGAGTACAGTCTACTCGATGAAGCAAATTTTGTGGCATCCCATTTACGTATGGGTGTGCTTGATCACCTGAATAAGATAAAAACAATTGACTACGCGAGCGGGTAACACCTACAAAAAACACCCGTCTATCCATTGCAGCATCTCTGCGTGAAAAACTTGTACCTGGTGTGAGATGTGGCAGAAAGATACTATTAAAGTCTAACCCCTTTGCACTATGATAGGTCATGACATAGACCAGGGGCTTATCGTCAGAAGCGTCTAGTGATCCGTAACGATTCCCAAGATACATCAAAGGAATATCGTGAATGGCGAGATGCTCGTTCACAAGATCATAGTTTGGATTCTTCCCCCATCTATCTTTGGTAAATTCAGGTGAATCTGAACCATTGATTGAGCACACAGTGCTAATAAACTTGGTGATGCCATCGTGATGAGGGATTAATATTGCTGATGGCTCCCCTTGTATTGCAAATTTTTTAGCTTGGGTCCAAACCCAACTAATTTCACTTTTCTTATCTGAGCCCTTGGCCAAGGAGACTTCTACGTTTTTGCCTCGATGAATTCGACCTGTTTCCAAGCCAGCATTTGGCAATACGGTCAAAGCTATATCCCTGATTCGTTGTGGCATCCGATATAATATTTCTAAGCGTTGGGTATTTGGTTCGATGAGTTTATTTATATCCTCTGAAGTGATTCGTTCATCATAGATAGACTGATTCTTATCTCCCGCAATGATGCATCTTTTTGAGTACTGAGCTACCGCGCTGAGCGCTTCGTACTCAAGATCCTGAACCTCATCCACCAAGATCAAGTCGTAGTGGGCCGGACGCTTCATGAACTGATGATATGTCATCACGGGTATGTTTCCCAGATAATCCGGGATTCCTGTCCTTACTAACTCAATGAGAGAATAGGTATAGAGCACTACGCAAACTGAATCGCCCTGATGCTTTGACATGTATTCACGAAGCGCATGAATAAGGATTACCGTTTTTCCAGTACCTGCATGCCCAGTAATAAAACTATTTCCGGAAATTTTTAGACAAGTATCCAAAACGTTTACTTGTTCCTCTCCGAGCCGCTGTATTGGTACCATCCATTGCATTTAAAACCCCCCTTGAAATGGTTGAGCTTGGATATCAGCTTCAGCTAGATTTTCATTTTTGTATGACACTCCCTGCCCCCGATTACTCTTGACGGCCTCCATCTCACTAATCACATCTCTCCGGCCAACTGTTTTGGCTGCTCTTGAAAGTCTGGGAAAGTCATCCTCATCCAATGTCCCAGCTTTTAGAGAAATAGACATAATTTTAAATGCCCTGTCAATCATTGTAATACCTTTTGGATCACCCTTGTCATGCAAATAATGTCCGAATATCTCTAAGGCTGGAAAGAAATTCTCATTTAACCGCAACGACTCTTCCATCAGCTTTATAAACTCATCCCCATCAGAATGCCGCCTAGCAGTTAATGCTAAATTGAAAGCAGATACGGCTGTCGGGTGACGCTCATAATCAATACGAGTCCATTTGTCAGATAGCATATGTTTGCCGCCCATAGCATAGTGAAAGCCAATATGCACAGCAAAATCACGTTCATTATCTAATCTCTCAGCTGCTTCAAAAGCTTCGGCGGAGGCAATGTGATTGTCTGCCGAAACGCAAGCATAGGCATAACTAATCATATCATGCACATACGGGAGACCGCTATTAGAGGCTGCATTGATGTACAGCCGTTGACGAGCGGCTAGCATATCAGATTCTTCTGGTGTGAGTTCCCTATTCGCAAGTGGGTTAAGAACCGTACTTGTGACCTGGACAGTTCCAACACTGGCTGTAACCTGCAAAAGTTTGTTCGCATCAATTGCACATCTTAAGGATATCTTATCCGCTTGTTTAAAGCCTTGATCATCGGGAGCACGAATTTCGACCACTGCCAGAAGTTTATCCTCGTTAGTTACACAGAAGGGCAATTCTACAATTTCCTGACCCTCCCGCTGAACCTTTAGCCCTTCATAAGCGATCTCTGGTGAGGGAATCTCCGTCCCAGCAGGAAGCATATTCCGTAGTCCAGCATTGCTGGTGATGACATAAATTGATTCACTTATAATTGGTTTCAGAAAATCACGCCCAAATCCATTGACCATAAACGAATGTATTGCGGAGCCTTGTGATACCGGCGAGCGTAGATCCTTGAGGATTAAGGGTTCCACGAATCTGCCAAAATGACTCTGAACGGCAGCCAAAACATGGGGATTCAAGCAACTCCCACCTATGAATAGAATAGAATCTAAATCATCCCGATCTATTTCTGCCTTATCCAATGCACTATATATGGGTTCAAAGATGTTGACCACATCTTCTTCCCTAAGAATTAAATTTTCACCAATGTTTTCAGCGCTGATAAAAGGCTCCAGAAGTTCAGCAAATTCTTTAAAGCTCATACTTGGCTTCTTCAGGCCAAGCTGCATGTCTCTCAATTGAAATTTTGGGACATCCGAACCAGTAATATTTCGATCTAATGATTGGAATGGTGATATATCTGAGTCATTCCAATTATTCATAATGTATTTACTACACTGAATTTTTAGATCTTCTGCAGCCTTTTGGAGCTTGGGAATAATAATTTCAGACAATTCCGTTGATGTAAAAATATCCTCATTCACATCGTTATCAGAATAGAACTTATCCAGCAGCAATTTTCTCACTATTCGACGATCAATATTATCCCCCCCCAATGCATGGAATTGTGAGATTGCTAGATTTTTGGATTGAATACTGGATTGTGAGCCTTCAATTTCTAATATCGATATATCACAAGTACCAGCACCAAAATCAAAGACAAGGATACGCTTTTGCTTCCCTGGTAGTCCTTCAATTATTCCCTTACCATATTCAAGAGTCTCAACCAGGTAACTAATAAAAGCAGCATTGGGCTCATCGATAATCCCATATTCAGGAATTTTTAGACCGGCATCATGAAGAGCATTTACCAAATCCATCCGCTGATTTGCTTCAAATGAGGCGGGTACACTCACGGCATAGACAATTTCCTGGGGAAGTGAATTTTCCTTCACATAATTTTCTATCTGCTCTCGTAGATAATTAAAAAATACTACCGCTGCTTGCTGTGGATTTTGGATTGTTACAGGGACATCATCACCTGAAAGCAACGACCGGTAATAGGGCTTCCCTAGGTCAATACCCAATTTCATTTTAAAGGAAAACCAAATATTCTTACCATATTCATAATCAGTTTTTAAAGCAACAGCACCTTGACCAACTAGTAACTGGCTACCTGTCCATGCAATACAAGTAGGGACTAAAATGTCTTCGATGGTTCGTCCCATATCATCAAATTGCTTGATTGGAATGGGTCTTGACGTTAAGCGATTACCATCCTCACTTTCTGTGACCTGGCTTACAATGGTTGTAGATGTTCCAAAATCAATCCCTATGAATGTTTTCTGCCCAAGAAGTTTTTTAGCTTCTTCTCCATCCTCAGCATCAAGAGTTAATATTCCAATGGGAACACCTTCGGTTGTTGTTGATTTAGGGGCTAATTCGTCGAGAGTACTATCTTGGGCTTCAGGTTCTTGTTGCTCACCTGACTCAATTTTCTCCTCTACTTCACCCTGTGGGAAATCCTTTTCTGGCTGCATCGAGACAAGAACCCGATTTTTTTCGCTTGCCACCTTTCCCACCACGTCCTCACCGGCATCAATCATCACTAAATATTGATAAATATTATCTAAATGCCGATAAAGAGTATCATTTGGAGGTCTCTTAGAACCAGTGTGCGAGTATTTATTCCTGATGTCCTTCATTCCATGGAGAATCGTCCTGGAATCAGATGGATCCTTAATTTTTAGCTTATAGGATATCTCACTCCAATGCTTGATCAGAATTTTGATAAGGGCTGCGAAATCCAGATCATCAATATCATGTTTGTGTTCACGATCAAGCTGCCTTTTTTGTTGAGGGCTAAGTGGTGGGAGGACATATTTTTCCCAATATTTATCATCCCCTATTTGCGGTAAAGCTTGTTTTAAAAAGCTGGATGTTTCCTGTGTAACTGCCTCTAAAAAAACTGAAATTGGTATTTCCATGCGTCCCCACCAGGTAGTCCGTCATTCGACGGAAGGTTCATATTTGTCTTACTCTTCCACTTCAACTAGCCGTGGATTATCAACAATTCTTTTCATCGTGTCGAAAAATGCTTGATGAAATGAATCATCCTTGGCATACAGCTTATAAAGTTCTAACTCTTTCTTTCGCTGTTTTGACATGACTTCGTCTAAGATCTTCTTAAAAGCTAGATCCCTATTTTGAGTATCTTTATTATCTGCCACTTTTGTTTGATAGTCTGGATGGGCTTTGATATGATTGCCCAATTGAACAAATTTTATACGTTGATCCTCGGGGGTCGCATCCCAGTCATGAAACCATCGTTCATTAAATATTTTGACTATTTCGTCCAATGGATCCTTTTTACCGGCTCCACCATGAACCCCTCTGGGATTCGGGTTTTGAGGATCAACTTCTGAGGCAGAATCATCTAGGCCAATGGTTTGATTAACTTTTGTGCGCTCGAGTCCGTAGGTAGAAAGATCCACAGAATTTAGAATTGCGTCGATAGCTTCATCTTCCTTGGTTTTCACCTTAAGTTTTGGAATGAGGAATTTCAAAAACCAAAATAGTTTTTCCCATTCAATCACATCGAAAGGCATAATTGAAGCCATTTGCCCATAGATTTTGACAAATTGTTTGGCCTTGATCTTATAATCTGCTTTGTCTTCGTCCGACAATTGCAAGCCTTCGTTAAATCTCCCTGCAGCAACATCGATGATAGGACTCAGTTGCTGTGCATCGACACCCTCAAAATACTTTTCCACAAAGGATTCAACTTCGCTCCACTCATAGACTCCAGGATCATCCAGGCTATCCTTGAGTTCATGCAGCACATTCACATCAGTAGCTTTACTTAATGATGTTGAGGTGTAGAATGGATCAAAGGAAGCCTTGATATCTGTAACACCATTGAAAAAATCGAGTATGAAGAGATCTTCTGTCTTTTTCCCAAGATTGTTGGCAGAGCGATTGAGCCTAGAAAGTGCTTGAACCGCCATTACGCCTTGGAGTCTCTTATCCACATACATGGTACAAAGTTTTGGCTGATCAAATCCAGTGAGATATTTATTTGCCACCACCAGAATTCGACATTCGTCCTCATCAAACTTGTGACGCGTATCCTTCTCTGGGAATGTATTGATACCTGACTCAGTGAATTTTGTGCCATCAACCGTTTTTTCACCCGAAAAAGCAATGGCGATTTTGAAGGGATTTCCCTTATCCTTCAAAATATTTTTGATCGCTTTGTAATAGCGTATCGCTGTTATAATATCCTGCGTTACTACCATCCCCTTAGCTTTTCCTTTGAGCTTCTTGGTGCTGACAACCTTACTGATAAAATGCTCCATCATAATTTCAGCTTTGGTTGCAATAGTTGTCTTATCCCGCTCAACATAAGCCTTCAGTTTTTTCTGGGCTCGTATCGTATCGAAGAGAGGGTTTTCAGAAATAGATTTTTCAATCTCGTAATAGCTTTTGTAAGTCGTATAGTTTGCCAGCACATCAAGGATAAATCCCTCTTGAATGGCTTGTTTCATTGAGTAGAGGTGGAATGGTTCAAATGTGCCATTTGCCTGTTTCGTGCCAAATTTTTCAAGAGTAGCCGGCTTAGGAGTAGCTGTGAAAGCCAGGTAAGATGCATTCCCACGCATCTTCCGTGCTTGCATCGCTTTAAGAATCTTATCTTGGGCATCTTCTTCATCTTCACCATTCTCAGTGGATCCCATGGCTTGATTCATTCTGTCAGCCGCCAACCCTCCTTGAGAACTATGAGCCTCATCTATGAGCACAGCAAAACGTTTATCACTGAGATCGGCTATCCCATCAACGATAAAGGGAAACTTCTGGATGGTTGTTATGATGATACGCTTACCCTGCTCAAGACTCTCCTGTAAATCCTTTGATGAATAAGCGGGGGCTACTATGTTCTTCACCAAAGAAAAATCACTAATGTTGTCCCTGAGTTGTTTATCCAGTAATCTTCTGTCTGTAACGACAATCACAGAATCAAATAGTGGATTATCAAGACCCTTTGCTCCAGGCAAACCTGCACTATCCGGATAGGTTTCAATCAGCTGGTAAGCCGCCCAGGTAATGGAATTAGATTTGCCCGATCCGGCAGAATGTTGGATCAGATATGTTTGTCCTACACCGTGCTGGCTAGCATGGTTCAATATACTGCGAACCACATCAAGCTGATGATAACGGGGGAAAAATAGTGTCCTTGTGCTCAATGCATCCTTTGGTTTACCATCAAAGCGAACGAAATGCTGCATAATATTTGCCAAACTCTGGCGAGTTAATATGTCTTCCCAAAGATAGGCTGATTTGTGCCCATGACTGTTGATTGGGTTGCCCATCCCCCCATTGTTACCCTTATTGAAGGGGAGAAAAAATGTTTTAGGACCAATCAGCTTAGTAGTCATATACACTTCATCGGTATCCAATGCAAAATGGACCAAACAACGACCAAAGTTGAGAAGTGGTTGCCTTGGATCACGATCGTGTTTGTACTGACGAATACCATGGTTTTTTGCCGTTTGTCCAGTCCAGGGGTTCTTCAACTCCAATGTGGCAGCAGCTAGACCATTAATAAAGACAACCATGTCGATAGATTCATTAGCATTATCCAAATTGTAGTGGATTTGCCGGGTGATACTGAATTCGTTCTTCTCAAAGTTGTCTTTGACACTTTGACTGCTGCTGGCCAATGGCACTTGATACAAGAGTGTGAAGTGGGCGTTGTCAACTTGCAGCCCTTTCCTCAGCAGCCTAATTAGACCATATTTTTTCACCATTCGGTCGTAACGCTGCAGAATTTTCAACTTCCAGTCAGCAGACCGCTGGAGTTTTGTGAGTTCCTTAACTTGTGTTGCTTCAAGGAAATGCCAAAGACGAGTCTCATCGATGGCATATTTGGCGTTATAATCGACGGTATCACCGATATAATAACCTTCTCCGGAAAGGTACAAAGCGTGAGCCTCCTGGATAGTATTGCCAGCGGCCTTCAAGTCTTCAAGACAGGTTCCAGTGAGTGATTTTTCGATTGCAGCTTCTAAAGCAGCTTCATTGGTTTGGCTTGGCATTCAATAGACCTTTATCTTTCCGGTTACAGCACTATCTATGAGCGTGGCTTTGAATTCTTTTAATTTTTCTGTCTGCTTTTGTTGAGCTGCAATAACTTTATCATATTTGGCAGAATGCACACTGATGAAATTGAGGATCTCTATTTGCTCGTCCGAGCTGGGAACTGGTACGTGAATAGCAAACAAATCATCTGTGTAGAGTCGGATCAAGCCTTCAACAATTCCAGTAGCACGAGTAATGAATTGGCTGATGTACGCTGGATGCCTAAAAAGAAGCTCCAATATTTTTAAATCACTGATGATACCATTTGAGCAATAGACAGCATAATCGGGACTAACCAGCCCCTTAAAATCGTTACAACTTTTGAAGAATACTCCAAGATGTGCTTTTAATTTATTAAACACCAAATCATTGGTATAAACCAATTTGTTACCAACTGAGCTCTCGGCGATTTCTGCTTTGGCATGAAATTTTGAGCGTACTACTAAACCATGGATTTGACTCACCATAAATAATGGTTCATCGCCAGTGTTCGATCTCTCGTTGCGCTCCTTTAACAAATACTTCAAGCGTTTCACAAGCCAGTGAGCAGGAATCATCCCTAACCCCTCTATACCAGAATTTTTCATCTTAACATTCGGATCTAGGCCCTTAGTCAAAGCATTTTGAACAATTAATTGTTTGCGCTCTTTTAGTAGTTCAGTTATTCTATTTTTCTGAGCTATTGCTTTGTCAATTTTAGTAGATTCTGCCCTTATATAACGGACTATTGAATGTTGTTCTTCAGCGGTAGGTATCGCGCAAGATAATCGACCCAACTTTGTACTGTTTATGGCAGGATAGCTCATACCCAATGAATTTATCATTACCTGCTCAGTAAACGCATTACTTCGCACATAATGGAACAAAAACTCATCATATAGGTTTTTCATCGGATGTAAAACAGCAAAACCCGTTGAAAATATATACCCTTCCTTTCCTCCAGATACGTAATCAATTGCTTTTAAATATGTCCGCACAGTTGAGATTATGGTATCTCCAGCACGTGCAATCCGTCTTGCCCTGGACGGTGCATCCTTAAATTTGTATGCTTCTGTGTATTCTATACCTTTATCGAAAGACACACTGCCAATATCCACATATTTAAATTGAAAATTTGAGTCCATTGTTTCAGGAATTGTATCCGCGTTGATCTTAGCGATGTATTTCAATCGTATAGCCGACCAATTCTCCGGGATGTCTCCTAAAATTTCAACTCTAGAATTTTTGAAGACAACATATTTGCCATTTTCATGATTCGATCCAGTAATATTTATCATCCTAGTTTAATAATTCCATTAGTAGCCCCTCGTTTTCTCTTTCTATCTCCAAGATGTCTTTGGTAACATCCTCAAGAGATCGCAAGGGTTTATATTGATAGAAATATTTGACGAAGCTTATCTCATAGCCAATTTTTACCTTACCCAGGTTAATCCATGCTTCAGGAATATTTGGTTTTATCTCCTCCAAATAATACTTATAAATATTTGTTTGAAGAGGTATGCTTTCATTGTCTCGTAAATCAGCTTCCATGTCATAAATGATAAATTCCCCTTCCTTGATGCCGGGATAATATCCATAATCAGGAAGCTGATCATATGTGCAATCAAAACGATTCAATAGCATTTCAAGCTTGCTTGCACTCAACTTTTGAATTTTTTTTATCACTTTCTCAGCCGATTCATCATACCAGCTTACAACATTCAGGATGGCGATCTTTTGTGAAGAGGAAAGCTTAATCTTGTTTTCTTTCAAAGCAGTATCAACTAGTGAGGAAAAGACGTTAAAATCTCGATATTCTTTCTCCCCGATAGAATACAAAAGTTGATCCGCTGCTTCCCACAATTCCTTCTGTTTCTCCCAAATATTTTTTGATGTCAAAGCTTTGCGTTTTTTGGCATTCAAATCAAGATCGTTTTCCTCACACCAATTCAAGATATCGTTTTCCAGTGTCTGAAGATCGGTATAGACTTTGTCCCCAAAAGTTTGATACGCCCATTTCATAGGCTCTTTCAAACTCTTGTCAAAACGGAGTTCAGCTATTCGCTCTGAAGTGAATTGTGCCTTTAGACGTTTAGGGCGCTCGATTGGAACTTTATAATAACCAAATTCCGAGTTATCAAAAACCTTCACCACCAAATCATCATCTAAAATTCGCTTAATCGGAACAAACTGGATATAGGCACTCAGAATTTCTTTGATATGTTCAGCAGTAAATTCACAATTTTTATTCCCTAAGTTTTGGCGTAGCTTTGCATACCGTTTTGAAGCATCGATGAGCTGTACTTTGCCTTTTCTCTGCTCATCTTTATTGTTTGTAAGAATCCAAATATATGTCGTAATACCAGTATTATAGAACAGGTTGTTGGGCAGTTGGATAATTGTATCCAAAAAATCGTTTTCGATGATATATCGACGGATATTACTCTCGCCACTACCAGCATCACCAGTAAATAGGCTCGATCCATTGTGTACGGAGGCGATGCGAGAACCTTGGGGGTTCTGGCTTAGTAGTTTCATCTTGTCGACCATTTCCATCAGGAAAAGCAATTGACCATCCGAAGATCGCGGCGTAGCATCCCATTCTTCAACTTCTTCCCAATAATCTTTTAAAGAAACAATAAATCGAGGATCAATAACTTCCTTACCATCCTTGATGTATTTGAGCTCAGAGTTCCAGGATTTACCATAGGGGGGATTAGAAAGCATAAAATCGAATTTGGTTCCTCCAAATTCATCCGTTGACAGGGTTGACCCGACGCGGATATTAGTGGGATTATTCCCCTTGACCATCATATCTGATTTACAGATGGCGTAGGTTTCATCATTAATCTCTTTACCATACAGATATACATCGCCTGTGGCACGAATCTCACCATTTTCATCCTTGATGAAATTTTGCGATTCTGTTAGCATGCCACCTGTCCCGCAAGCTGGGTCATAGATTGTCATCACAGGAGGTAGCTTGTCTTTGATTGGCTCAAAGATAATGTGCGTCATGAGATCAATCACTTCACGAGGGGTAAAGTGCTCACCAGCTTCTTCATTGTTCTCTTCGTTGAATTTGCGGACCAACTCCTCGAAGACATACCCCATTCCGAGATTTGTGAGCGCAGGCAACTTTCGGCCGTCGGGGTCATCCTTCTCGAATGGTGTCAGATTGATTTTTGGAGATGTAAACTTTTCAAGGACATCTAGGAGGACATCCTTTTCAGCCATGTGCTTCACCTGGCTTACTAACTTAAATCTTGCGATGATTTCTTTGACGTTAGGGCTATAGCCTTCCAGGTAGTCCTGGAAATTTGCCTGGAGGAGTTGACTACTATTCGTTGCCGTATCATGCAAGCGTTGTAGGGTCCATTTGCTGGTATTGTAAAAGACATAACCGCTGGCGTCCCTAAGACCATTCTCATCCCATTCGGTGAATCCAGCTTCCTCTTTTTGAAATGTCAATTCTTCCAAGACAGCATCTTTTGTAGGTTCTAACAAGGCATCTAGTCTGCGGAGTACAACCATGGGTAAGATCACATCTCGGTATTTTCCACGAACATAGACATCTCGTAGACAATCATTAGCAATGGACCAGATAAAGGAAACGAGCTTATTGTGTACTGAGGTATTCATATTAATTGACTTCTACTTTTTTAACAATTGTTCTTGGTTCACCGCTACGATTATCGATAAAAGCACTTACGATTGCTGATATTGACATTTGGTTTTCTAATTGGGCTTTTTCTACCAAATGAGCTGGGATGTAGTAGTTATCCCCTCCTCCACTTGGTGCAAAGAATGCAAACCCCTTCTGAGAATTGTGATTTATGACAGTACCAAGAATCCAAGTCTCTTCATTTTCAACCACTCCGGTCTCTTCACTATCCGAGTTTACTTTTACCCAATTTTCTGTCTTGGGATTAGAGTCAACATACATTTTAAACCAGATAAGAATATCTAGTAATTGGAATACTACACTTTTAAAGAGATAGCATGTTCTGACGGATTTTACATGGCGATCAACATCCGATCGGTGAGCACCCGGTTGGGTAATCAGTAAAATATTTTTTATGCTGTCAGCAATATGGGATGGTATGTGTGTCTCAGCTTCGTGCTCATAGCCTTTTTCAGTGAATAAATCACCACTATACTTCTTTCCAGCTAAAAATTTGCTACTTGCCGTTAGAGAAATCTGGGGGCTAACAAAATCTCTGGGGAGTAGGTTATATTTCGCAAACGCAATAAATATGTCCTCAACTATTTTTCGAACATCTGGAAAGTTCACTCCTATATCAAGATTTTCACCCACTTTTAAAAGTACTAATAAATCTTGGCCGGCAAGTTCACCAATATATCTCTCAGAACACACGTCAAATACTCTCTGATATTCATGTCTCAGCTGGGTGTCCTCTTGATTCTCCGCTGCCTGCTTTATCTCGACAAAAAGACGTTCAACCTCCGAATCCTTTCCCTTTTGGTAAACATTAGGAAAGGCTTTCTTATACATCTTGCTTTCGAAGGCTTCTGCTTGTCCGGTAAGTACAAATATTTCAAATTTCTTTGGGAGCCGCAGAATTCTTTCTTTTGCACGAAAAGATGCTTCTGTGTCCTCAGTTCCTGCCTCATCATCTTCACTCTCAAAGAATTTGGCATCTAATAGGACCCCATCATACTGAGGATAATTTCTTTCCAGCTCACTCATACCTCCCTCAAGGGATTTGAAGGGGATAAGATGTATATCATTGCGCTTTGCCCGCCCTTTTAGCCCAGAAAGAGATTCGTGTTCATCATCAATCCAAAGAATATTATATATCATGAATGTTCACCCTCACTTTGCAAGTTTTATAGGAAACCGGAATATGTATTTGACCGGAAATATTGGATCATTCAGGACAAGCTCCCAGTTTGCATCGCCCAAATAAGCAGAAATTCTATTAATATCGTATCCCCCGAGACCGGTCCCTTTATCGTGATTTCCCGTTTTAAACTTTGTAATAAATTTTTCTCTATCGAAATTCTTTGGAAAGCTCTTCCCATTGTTTCTTATTTCTAATTTGAGCAGATTTTCGTTGTCGGTCAATTCAATCACGACCTCACTTGCTTTGGTCTTTTGAGTGAAACCGTGCTTGTTTGCGTTCGTGAGTACATTCTCAATCAAAGTATTCATCAGCACTTTATTACAAGAGATCCCTCGTTCTGCTAGCTTCTTGCCTGACAGGGACATTTTTTTGATTTTGAACTTATAAGTATTGCTTGAAATGTCTTTAACTAACTTATTAATATCGGATAGTGGGGTTAACTCTAGTGAATATTTATCCAAAACCAACCCGTTTTCACCCTTCTCGAGTACCTCACTCATGAAGTTCACATCTTTTTTGATCTCCTCGATTGCTTCCAGCATATCCAAGTCGTAATCTACTGCGAATTGGTCACTCAAGTCCTGAATGCTTTCCTTACGCCTCTTGAGAAAGTCCAGTAAGTTATCTGTCCAGTCAATAATATTCTGTCTTGGTCGTCCAAGAGTATGCTTGAGTGAAGCATATTCATTGGAGCTATCCTTGGTTATGCCATGCGCAAGATTGTTCCGTTCCTCTTTTAGCTGAGCTATTTTGCTCGAAATCTCTTGGAGACCCTGTACTTTAGCTAATTGCTCTTCGATTGAAGGAAGTACAATTTTTATCTGCATCAGATCAATTTTGCGAATAATTGGTACAACACCTGACCTTAGCGTATTTACCTGAGCATTTACCTGGTCAGATCCAAGTTCATGGATGAGATATGGAATGCTCACCTCCTTCTCTTTGCCTTTTTTCACTCTGAGTGAAAGCATGTCATGACTGATATAGAGGGGCTCACCAGTGTATTCAAAATAGGTTGGCTTCAATGCCTTCCACCTTGTGGCAAGTAAAATGCATGATTCCTCAATTTCCCTAGTGGGTTGTTTTGTCTCTACGGTTGGAATTTCTGACGGAATTAATGTATAATCAAGTATGTCAGATTTCAAATCTCTGATTCGCACAAGTTTCACTTCAGAATAATCTTGAGATCTCTGCCCTTGGAATGGTTCCAGTACCTCTGACAGTTTGATGCCAGGATAATCTTTTATGAAATATCGATTAACACTCAGGTTAAAGTCATTTTTCTTAATCTGGGTATCGGTAGCGTTCCTAGAGAACTCTAGATCTGAAGATTCATTTATATCTTTAAGCAACCTATCTACATCTAGTATGTTTTTTCGACCTATCTTCGAAGAGATATGTCTACTCGCGTCAATGAAGGTTACTTCTCGTGAATTTTTTGCTTTGTTTAGTATGAGTATTGCTGATGGTATGTTGGTATTTGAGAGCAAGCCTGCGGGCAATGAGACAATCATCTCTAGGACACCTGAATTCACAATGTATTCCCTGAGATTTTTCTCTGGTTTCGAGCTCCTAAAAAGAAATCCCATAGGAATTAGCATGATAAGTTTTCCAGTTTCTGACAGAGAGGATAAACCGTTTTCTATCAAGAATTGTTCCACTGTACGGACATCTTTCTGATATCCCCGCGGGAACTTATTCACCATTAAGTTAAAGGGTGGAGCAGAAATGATGTAGTCGCACATATTCTCCATGGGCATCCCACCCCGGAGACTATCTTCGGCAATGTAATTCGCTACATCATCCCGCTCATACGCAAATAGTCTAAGCATTCCAAGTGCCCACGTACGACCATTTATTTCTTCTCCAGAATAGGATTGACTTGAATCCAACAATACGCTGAACGAAGCCAGACCAGCGAATGGATTGAACACTCTAGTTTTCCCCTTAACATCTGCTAGACCTATCATTAATCTGCTTACTTCTTGTGGGAGTAATGATTCATCGGAATACTTTCCTTTAGAATCGGAGATTGTGTACAAGACCTCATCAAAATTCGATGCGAAATCCTCATTAAATATTTCTACTTTATTGGTGTGAAAAAATGAAAAGATTTCATAGACTGCTTCTTGTCTAATGTGCTGGATAGAGTCCCTAAAGAATTTATGAATATCTCTATATTGACCTTCCCTTACATTTTTTGAGTTCCCAATATGATGATCAATTATATCCTTCATAAAGTGATTTGCTTCGTGGAATTCAACAACTTTATCTCTATACAGTGACATAAAATACAAAAGGACACCAAACTCACCTGATCTAAGCGATTCACCACGAAGGATATCGAATAATGCCCAAATTTTGTGCGGGATTGAGTTTTGATTATTCATCATATTCTCCAAAGACTCTCACTAATATTTCAGGTTCACTCAACATCATACTGCAAAGATAGTTGCATGTGTGCAGTGGAGGTGCACAACTCATGAATAGATCTTTTTTAATTTAGATATTATCTCTGCGACCCTTGTCCTCAAGGAAAGAGGCTCTATGACTTCTAGTCCATCAATGTAGGTGAATATCGTAGAGATCAGCTCATAGTTTATTTGCACTTTAAGTTCAATCGATATACTTTTTTCAGTTCTCTCAAGAATTTTTTGAGATCCATGAATTGGTTTTGTTTGAATGTATGGCCAAAGTGTCTTTGATATCTTAAGTATTACTCTCTCAATTTCTTCAGTATCATTGACCGTAACCCCTATCACATCTTCAAAATATTCTTCGAAATCTACTTCAGTGTTCCTCATGTACTCAACGGAGGATTCCCGAATTGATTGAATGCGATCTAAGGCCAAATTAGATAGTGATGCATATTGCTGATTATACCCGAATAAAAACCAACGATTATTATACTGCTTTAAATACCAGGGATGAATACACATAGTTTTTGGCTCAAGATCCAAGAAACCCTGATAATCAATATCCAGTGCATGGCTATTGACGATTGCACCATAAAGGGGGGTAAAATGAGTTAATCCTCTTAGATAGGGATTCTGATCAAATCCAACAATGGCCTCCGAGGTGCCACCAAGTTGGAAAGTCTCCTCAAACCTGATGAGAATCTCGTCAACCCATTCAAATTGAGGAAGCCCTTGAAACCTATTGAGTGCAGTCAAAGAATCTCGTATTTGTTCTAGTTCATCCTGATCAATACCCAGGTTTTTGATTGAAAAGGTTTTTTCAGTGTATCTATAATAGACACGTCGGCCTTCTTTATGCCTGCGGAGTGGAATTGACCAACCCTGCTCACTTTCCATGAACTTGATATCATCAAAAACTTGTCTCCTACTTACACCAGCTTCAATTCCGCTAAAATCGAGGAGTGCTTTGTTGCAATATTCGATCAAGTCTTCAATGAAATATTTCCTCCAGTGATTACTGAAGCATCTATCGAGAGCAAAATATCTAATAGTAGCTTGTTTATTTGTCGCCAAAGGACACCCGCATTATGGTCGAGCTGTGCTTCATACTATTTCTTCCCACTTTCAGCAGCACCGGATTTCACCCAGTGGTCAATCTCAGTTTTGTCAAACTTTAACAAACGACCCACTTTATGAGCTGGCATGTGCTTTTTTGCTACCCATTTGTATGCGGTATCTTTTTTAATCCCAAGGTGTAATGCAATTTCTTCGACGGATAGCCAGCGATCTTGATCAATCATCTTATTTCCCATGATAAAACCCCCATTTTAGAATCAGAAAATATACTCCCAGGATATTAGGATGCAATAGGATTGGGTGGTACTGTATGGAACATTCACATCCATTATTGGATTATGGTAATCAAAACCTAGCCAAAGCTATATGGAGAAAGATTTATCATAAGCTTTGATTTTATCTCATCCAATTCAGACTGCTCAAAGTTCCTATCTAACAAATGATCAACTAACTCAGCCTGTCTCGGTTGGCCGAATGCCAGCCTGTAAACAGCGAGCATTTGTAACAACCTGGCGAGATGACCCTGATCCTTTGAAAAAGGGTACATAGGGATGACACGCTCGATCTTATGTTTATCAGATACATCGTCCAAATGCCAGTATGGAACGAGTTCTGATTTATTGTTCTTAATCCGTTCTTCAACATCTGCAATCTGAAAAAGCCGTTCCCAGATATCATTTGATTCGGTAATGATATTACCTAAAAGCTTATTTCTATATTTTTCAGCCAAGCTTTGGCGAATAGCCAGTCCTTTGTATCGGTTAATACGACCCTCCCGCTGCTCAAGATCAACAGGATTTCCAGGTAAATTCCAATGGACAATCCGTCGGCAATAAGTGTGAAAGTCAAGACCCTCTTGTCCAATTGAAGTCGTACTCAATACAAATGGTCTGAACGGTGAATTAAATAATTCTCGTACATTGATTGCCCTTTTCTTACCGTCTTCAGTCTCAATCTTTTGTCCACCCAATTCAACTGCGTAGTGTGTTCGCAATGCTAGTTTATTGCCTTTACCCTTGAATGAATCAAGACTGTCTGTATACAGGGGTGTAGATTTGAGGCTCAGAGCTTTGCTAAAGTAACTAATGGCACTTTGTGGATCATCAATTTGATCTTTTATCAAGTGCAAATATTCGTCCATAACCGATTGTAGGCAACCCATTCCACTGTATCTAAGAACGCGGCGCCAGTAAGGCGCCTTTTCTGTGTTTAGTCGAATTGCAGTAATAGATTCAGGTTTGTTAAATAAATCTCTAAAATATCTTGCAACCTGAAAACTAATTTCCAGTTTTTGATGTAAATCCAATTTTTTGCTAAATAAATTCGCAAGGCTCCTGTAAACAACAACCGCCGGTGAAGCTATTGCCATCTCTGCAAGCACTATCCCAAGATCCTTAGGCAGCGGTCCTAACCCTATTCCCTCTGGGTTATTGAGACTTTCTTGAAGAATAATCAATTGAGTTAATTCTGCTGAACCACCATCTTTGGAAGTGGATTGCAGTACAGAAATTTCTTGAGAGAGCCACTTCCCTTGCTCGTCAGCATCTGCAAATTGTTGCTCAAGAAGAATGGGGGCAGCCCAATACCATCTTGTGCCCTCCCCCTTTGCATCGGCAAGTTTAGACAATCCCGAAGTTTGGATTAATCCATCGAAGTGTTGAGATAGTTTTTTGATAAGATCTGGGTAAGAATAGCTCTCCTTTAGGTTGATTTTCAGATCTATTGAATTCGCCAATACTGTTGAGGGATAGAGTAGTGTAAAAATGTTCATTGCATTGGTGGAATCCATTTTCCACTGAAGTAGGGGTGCGGGTGAAGGTGTTGATCTGAAATATTTCCGCTCCGAGTCTAAATGATCCGAGATGGTCGCTGGATTCCCTACAGTTTGTCGTTCCACCTCGTAAGAAAGCATAGTAGAAATCATTCTGGGTACCATTACCCAGGAAGAGAACACCAAAGTTTTTGTAAAACTTTCGTTCTCTTGGAAGGCACCCCCCATCTGGTAATATGGCAGACTCGGAGGAACCCAAAGCAACTCTGCGCCCCTTTTGCCGATGGCTTTGTCTATCAATAGCTGCAACCGAGCATTGCCAGTACCCCCCGAGGATGCTTCCATACTGGGACTGAAAGAGTAATTATTTATATCGTCATGATTCACCCAACTTTTAGATGATTTAGCGAGGAACTGTTCTACAATTGCATTCTCACGGTTGTCAGCTAAAACCCTTCGTACTTTGTAGTGCTCAAGATATGAAAATGGAAAAATGGCCGACTTAACATATTCTGTTGGCTTCCCTGGCTTATAACCAATATTCTCTAATGCTTGATAAAGCTGGTCTGTAGCTTTATAACTAATGATATCACCCTCGCTGAATGGCAGTTGATCATGCTTCCATACATCATTTATAAGTGCATTCGGATCCGTAGATACGGTACTTCGTTCGGTTCTTACCATCACACCACGAAGGATAGCCTCAACTTTTTCTTTATGGATACTATTTAAGTTATTAATTGAGCCTTCGTGAAGGAGCATAATCTGACTATAAAGAGCTTTTCTATGCATTTCATATTCAGAAATTTTTGACTTATCTTTTTGAAGTAGGAACTTCAACACATTTAGGAAATCTTTATAGTGTTCCTCACCATCTTCGGTTTCGTGATAGTGAGTATAGGCCTTAAAGGGGGTAGCTGACAAAAGGAGGATTTTCACACCCGCTTTTCCGAATACTTTACGAGCTACCTGAGCCTCTTCAGTCTCACTTTCTGGGTCTATCAAGTCGCGGAATCTTTGAAACTCATCTAAAATATATAAATCTGAATTAATAAATTTTAGACATGTGTCATTTAAATTTTTTCTTAAGCGCTTTATTAACTCAACACATATATAATGATACTTTTTCTCTAACGCTCGAGATTTAATGAGAGTGCTAAATTCATAGATGGCATCATATAAACTTCTCTGATACCCTCCAGGGAGTGCATCATATATCATTCTATTTGAATTATTCAGTTTTTCTTTTTTAATTGCCCTAATAAACTTTTTCTGTAAACCTGGTTTGAATGACCTCTCTAGATTATGCTGCATATTAGCCCAATGAGGTTTAATTTGAATAACACCGCCTTTGAGTATCCACCTGAGTCCTGCCTTATGTTCTTTTAGTTTCTTGTCCTGAAATAGAAGAGCAAAGATCAACGCTCTTTCCTCTTTGATACCGAGAGAATTGCTAACATTAAATGAGGTTGCGGGAGTAAGAGTATTAAGGATTAACCGTTTCTGAGTTTGTTGATCTGTTTGACTATCTAGCTTGTCTTCAAAAGCAATAAATGATATACGTTGAATCTGTGGCAGCATTTTATAATCAGCCGGAAAGATGTTAAGCTTACGCATATTTTCATTGGCAATAACTTGATTGGAACAAATATATGTTACGCTTAATGGTTTATGTTGCCGTTTGATTCCTTTCAGCTTGCTCGCTATCAACCCCTTTGCCACAATCGTTTTTCCTAGGCCAACTTCATCAGCAATCAGCATAGAAGATTGTCCCCTGGAATAGAGCTGATCATATACATACTTTACTGTTGCTAACTGAAAATCCTTCAAGCCGCTAAGGGTCTCATCTATATATTGATTCAGTTTCCAGCGTTCCATTATTCCAGTCCTCCTTTAAAAGTAGCTTTTTTAAACTTCTCCCAGAAGGATCGAAATTGTTGGGGAATTATAGGTTTACCTTCATCTTCAAAATCAAGTCTTTTGATTACTTTATCTACTTCTCTAAGTTTTTGAGGATTTCGAGAAGCTGCTACCAATAAATTTTCATAAATGGGTAATTCCTGGAACCATTGATTCGCATCACCATGATTTTTTGAGTTTTCCGGATGGTTCTCAAATTCCTTTAGGATATCATCTTTGCTGATATCTTCGGCAAGCAAGAACCTGAGATACTCAAAAAACTTGTCAGAATTATTTATTATCGCTTTAAAAATGTTATCCAGTCTATCTACAGGTAGTCCCTCGAGATCTATGCATATGAGAAACTTATGATAGGTCTCGCCATCTAGTTCAATTTTGATGGCTAGGAACCGACTTACACTGATGATGTCAAAATTCTCAAATTGAAGAATATTATTTTGACCCAAGAATACGTTCTGCTGACTGGTACGCTTTTTGAGTGGATGCACCAAAATTGAGACACCCTCAATGTGGTGTATTTTTGAAAGATCAATCTCTATTTCCAAGTTGTAATTCTGGTTGTCCTCTCTACTATGGAGGCGTCCCATAATTTTGGATATTAAGATTTGGTATTCCAGCATGCGTAAATTTTGATGTGATGCAACAGGAGGTTCAATGTCTTCTGCCCCCTCATGTATATGGTATTTAACAAATGGCCCGTCGTTAACTTCTTCACCGATCAGTTCCTTGTGTAGTTTGTTAAAACTAGCTGGACCTTTTAATTCCAATAGAAATTCTGTATTTCGCTCTTTTGCCGCCAACGACAGGTTTGCAGAGCCTAATAATAGAGAGGCTTGCTCATTCGATTCAAACAGATATACTTTTGCATGTAAGTCCTGTTGTTGAATCTCCATTGACGTATCATCTTCTGAAACGATACTTTCACCATCTCGAATGAATTCGGACAGACAATACGGGTCGATTTTATTTAGCACAGCGGTGGAGATTGGGTCAAAATCTTCGCTATTACTAAACACTGATATACTTTTATCATTTACATTCTCAATTATTTGCTGCAGGGCATTTTCGTCCAAGAAAGGAGATATTATAATCGCTTTATCCGATTGAATATTAAAAATTGGATTTACTGAATACCCATCAATACCAAAACAATGAAATGCATGAGAACTATACCCATCTGGAGTTAGAAAGCGAGTTCGGGACAACTCATCAAGGAATGTTTCAGACCCTTCAAAGCTTTCTTTCCTGTCTAACCAGCGAGCGAAATCAACCAGAGGCAAAGTGTCCTTCACTTGTTTTGCTTCTATTTCACCCTCTAATAAAACCGCAACATCCCAACTACGGTCAAAGGTCAGATTTCTACTTAGTATGATCACCCGAAATTTGGGATTACCATTGGTCTTACTGGTATATTTAAGTATCCACACCTTAGGATGAAAGGATGAGAACGCTTGATCTGGAAGAATTGGTACAAGTACATCTTCGAGATAAGAATATAACCAATTGAACTCTGCAGGAATGTGAACTTGACCCTTCTGATGATACACTTTGACAATACGAGATAATTGTCGGATACCCTCTAATATCTGAAACTTTGGAGCGGTTAGCTCTCCCTCAAGAGACTGAGCAAACATCAATGCCACAGGAACTGAAAGCAATGCGTTTAAATCCAGACTATATGTTGATGCGATAGCCTTTTCAAGAATGTATCCTTGGGGTGGTTTAAGCATTTCACCATAATCAAGATGATCCTTACGACAATCAAGCATTCGAAGACTCCGTTTCAGCAGCCACAATATCTGAGACAATCCTATGGACCTCTGGGAGACGATAATTTAAAGTACGAAGACCAATCCAGACTTCGATAACTTCATTATTTCCATGTACAAGCCGGGCTCTTTTCTTTTTATTAAATTTTTCCTGGGTTCTGACTAGCTGATCACACTTATCTACATCAATATCTTTTTTGCTTATTTCATTTATCCAGCCACGGACAAATTTTTCAGATTGGGGTTGAATGGCTCTTTTATTAAGGTCGAGTATCTCGAACAAAAATTCAGTATCCCAATTATAAATATGTTTTTCTAAACCTTTCAGCCAACCATTCCAGAGTGATTGAAACTCATCGAACTTCGCACTGTTACCATATTGTTTCTGTAGAAGACAATTATATCGAATATGAGCACCATAAAATATTTCCCAAAATTTATTGGCAGAAACTACAACTTTCTGAAGAAAATTGTCTTTTAGATCTTTCAGAAATGGGAGTTCAGAGAATTCAGAAAATGAGTGCGTTGATAATTCTATAAACTCGTTGGTGGCTTCTGTGCTTTGCAATATCCGTCCTATCAAACTACCAGGTCTGGTTGACTCTATTTGAGAACGTAAATAATTTGCTTCAACCGGAAGAAGATTGATTGAGAGTGTCTCCAAATAGTTACCTGGAAGACTAGGTGCTTTAACAATTGGAAGCGAGTATTCGGCATCGATATCGTCTCCTTTTGTTGTGCTTGTTTCTGCTAATAATTTGCCTAGAGTTGCTTCTTGGCTCCCTAGGTCTCTGGAATACTCACTCAATGATTTTTTTGTATCCAAAAACCCAAAAGTTCGCAATCCATTCCAATAGATCGAAGAAGCTCGTCGTACCACATCTTTTGTTCTATTTTTTCCGAATGTACTGCCAATAACGCCGGCCTGATCCTCCTCGCTCTGGGAATTTCCCATCATTCGAATTCTACATTCTAGCTCAACTTTTTTTAAATACACTTCGAGAGGTATTTTTTTTCTATCTGTTTTGTATTTCTCAACATAATTCTTTAGTAAATGTGCTGTAAGAGTAAAATATTTTGCTCGCGTTTGGATCGTTGATATCCCCGGGAACATGGTATTGGCATAGCTATCTCTGATTATTCCTATTCCGAGTTCATCTACTACCCCACCTTTGTTGAGTAGATCAATTACTGACTGTACTTTTTTACGATGATCTGAAGAGAAATGGACCCATCCTATTGACATTTATATTTACTCCTTATCCAAATATACTACTTGTTCGAGAGCTGGCTTAAAAAATATCTTTTGAAATTTTTGCTGCTAGAAAGATTTAATTCCTTACTCATGTTTCAGAAGAGCCAATAAATTCATTAATTTCAGATTTTATTGGTTCATCTAGGTGTTCCCAATCTTTTAGATCAACTAGTAGTCTAAAATGTTGAACTAAACTTATAAACTCTTTCTTACTCTTGATGTCTACGCTAGAATCCGCTTTTCGGTAACCTAAATTAAAAAATATTAGACCTGCTTCATCTTGTGAGATCTGGGTTCTCAAAAGATTGGAATAAAGTCTTGTTTCAGCATCCTCAAGGGGGCTGCTTTTCAGAAAATTCAACATGTATTTGAGGGTTCGAAAATAGGAATCAAGTACTTCTTTGTGCTTCAATTCAAAACTACTGAATATCTCCTCAGTACTTTTATCAGAGTCAATTCTAATTGAATTATATAGATCATTTATGGGTGGGCTATCTCTTTTGTCATCCATATTCGCACAAATATTTTTTTGTACTTTTCCAAATATTTCTAACAGCTTAAAAAAAGTATCATTCATCTCGGAGCGAGCGAGAAAACTCTTTTGCGCAAGAATTTGGTTTTGTTGCTCGCGTAGAGTGATGATGATACCAATTAAAGCAATTCCTGAAAACAAAGCTCCTACACCACCAAAGCTATCTCCGAAAGCCCCAGGTGATTCAGGGTTACCATATTCACCTTTTACAAACAGATAATTTGTAATCATAAGTACCGAAATGAACATTAATCCTGCAACCCAATTCCAGCCCCACCAAAGATTTATTGCTCTTAAGCTCTCTTTAAATGATTTTTTTATTTTCAATTGTAAACTCATCTGTCTTTGTTTTCCTCATTCATTCAAAGTTATTTTTATACACCCCAATACTCAACTTCGTCAACGACTCAATATTTGGATACAGATCTTGATAGTATTCAGGTTGAGAAATAGTTGATTGCACTCTATTGATCAGCCTGGTCCTTTACAATTTATTTAGCAAACCATTTTGTAAATGCCAAGCCCCACACGTATCAGGGTTGTTATCATCATACATCCCGTAGAATATTTCAACCGGCTTATTTATGGTCATTTTTGCTGCTTTTTCTATAGGAACTATTCTATTCGACCCATTCGATAAATCTCGTCTAGAATTTTGTTCCCCAGGGTTCGTTAGGCGGTATAAGTGAACCAGAAACGGATTTTGGACATTCGATTCTGAGTGACATAGCCTGTCAATATCATCTTCTAAGTGATCAGTAGATTCATTCAATCCAAATTCAACCACAGCTGATAATCTGAAAAAATCATATGGCATGGGTGTAACAGGAAAAGCAAATTCCGGTGGATTTTTAATGACTGAAATATCCCAATGCTGCCTTCTACTTTTGCCCAAATCCGTTGCAGTTGGATATTCTTTTTGAATAACACTAACTTGCTTTCCTTCCCAGTTGAAATATCGTTGTTCATCAGAAAGAGCGTTATAAAGGCTGGTGTAAAACCTTGCATGTAATCCATGCTCAGTGTAACAAAGATACGGCTCATCGATAAACTCAAGTGTGAATTGTTTAAGGGTCTGCTCTAAGATTCTAATCACTTTTGACCTAGTCATTATACTTTACCTTTCTTTCGTTCTGTGAAATATTAACAATCACCTGATTATATGATTTTGATTTTGTAATTATTTTCGATTTGAGAGTATCACTAATTGGGAGTAATTGATAATCAGCAGAATGTTCACTGTGGATAGGAATAATTCCTAGCGTCGGGTTCACCAGGTTACAGACTTTGGCAAGACATTCAGGCGAGGCATGACCGCTTGTATGAATCTTTATTGTATTTGGAAATCTCTGAGCAAAATCAAGAAATTGTTTCTTAGAATGCCTGGAAGTTGGGTTCATGTATTCCTTCCACATAGAATATATCAACACTGTGTCATTTTTATCCATTACTGATTTTAGTGAGGCTAGGTAGCGCTCGAATTTGCTTGTCGCTCTAACCAAAATACAGAAACCTTTGTTCTGCATCCAGCGCATAAGCTTGGTGTTCCTATCCGAAAATTCATATGGGTCCCCAAAATCAAACAATGAACTGTGCCTTCCCGCAATATCTGTGAATATTTCTAAGATATCCTTTTGGAAATCATCACAGACAAACGGTCTCTGCCCTACGGTTTTGTTTGCTGCGTGAAATGTCGCCAATCGCTCCATATCAGTAGATGAACACATTACAAAAACGTTTTTGTATTGCTTCATAACTTTGATGACGTTGTTCTTTAACTCATTCTCGTGTAGAACTTTCTCACCTAAACGTGAAAGCATTGTTCCTTCTGTAATGAGGATATCTATGTTTCCTTGGCTTAAAATTAATTTATCAATCATTGCCAATAATCTCTTACCCAGGTATCCGTGATCACGAAAATCACCGGTATGCAAAATTCGCTTCCCTCGGGCTTCAATCAAAAACATATATGATTCGTATGCTGAGTGGCTCACGAAATAGGGAGTTATTTGAATGTCTCCGACTTCAATTGTTTGTTCCGGTGCAATGGTCTGCATAGCCTTCATTTTAAAGACTTCTTTAGCAGATAATTCCTCCCGGCCTTTTATGTATCCGAGACGTTTGTATTTGCATAAGGCAACCCTTTGGGCTGCCTCACCTATATACTGGGGTATACCGTCAGACACGAAATGAAAGAGCCCGATGTGATCGGCGTGATAATGTGTGTAGAAAATCGCATCAATATTTTTGGTAATTGCTTGAATTGATTTCACATTTGCTAGATCATCAGTAGACTCACCTTCTCCATCGGGGAGATTTTGTCCCAAGTCAATTAATATTCGTGTCTTTTCAGTCGCAATTTCTGTTATGCAACCGCCTATTTGATCAATACCTCTATGAATCGATATTGTTACTTGGTCAGAAATTTGACGGCTCCTTTATCACTTAATAAACTCAGAGTTTTAATGCACAAAATGTTACGCACTGAATCAGTCCTAATTAGGTGAATATCATTCTAATTCACGTTCTCAGCATTTTCCCAAATTTCATCCACAACAAGACCATCTTTAATCTGTACTCGCTTCATTTTATTACCCGGCACTGATCCAGAGCGTAATCCCTCAAAAGCATATTCCACCACTATATTCAATTCAATGTTCACCCAGTCGGCAAACAAGGGGTCCAACCCGTCCAGTTTCAGGTCACGTTCAAGCTTGATTAGATAGAGTCGTCCTTCTTTGATTTCCCAAGAGCCTAAATACCCTCTCCAACAATTGGAGGAGACTACCCGTGGCTGACCACTGGAGAAAAGTTCTTTGTCGGTCAGCTCTATAACTCTGGGGTGATCCAATGGAACTTTGGGGCAGGTAGTCATACTTAGATCTCTACCCTCAAAGATAATGTTCTCATGAAGTTGGTGAGTCATCTATTACTCATAAATCATGGCCATTGTTTAAGTATCCATCTCACAATATTGGAGCAGTACTATGTTCGAAGACTCATCCTTCGCAAAAGTTTTTTCCTCAGACAAATAAATGATCCGGGGATGATCCTCTGGAAAATTAGGACAGGAGACTAGGTGCTTGCTCTGATATAGAACTTCCTCATGGTTTTGAGCAGTCATCACTAATCCATATTCATCCCAGAAAAGATCATGAAGGTGGGTTTAACCAAGTCTTAGCATGTTCGATTGTGAAGAACAAGTCAATTTTTTCATCCAAAGTGGTCTCATTAAAGCTGATAATCATCCCGGAAACCTCTGCCGATTCGCCTGATAGATCAAATTGAATACTCATCGATTTGCTATTATTCCGTAACTGTTGTGTTATAATGCTGTTTGTGAGAGCATCACCATATCGGTGATGATGATATTGACATAATATTAGCAGGTTTCCACCATCTCTTGCTCCATGGGCATGTACTTGGTCAGGATGATGCGCCTCAATCAGCTTTCTCCGGTTTGGAACGAATTCTACATAGCTACCAATTGGTGCCAGTTCAGAGATTGATTTTTTAGTTAAGCAAGCCTGACAATGGTACGCATAATGCTCGCTTTTTAGAAGCTTCTTCGCATGCTCTTCCTTAGCGGAATGCACCCGGGAACTTCCTGAATATTCCACTTTCTCCGGTTTAGATTTTTGGGACTGCTGTGGATATTGAGTTTTAGGGTTGTATGTTAAATCCCCTGGCTTGGGTATATTTTGATCGGGATCTAGTTCTTCAGGTTTATGGGTCTTCTTGGTGTGAACAAGATCACCAGACGATTCAGGATTTTCGTCTTCTTCTTGTATGGGAAGTGTGGCATCTCCCCGGCGGTCACTTTTGGCTGCCAATGAAGCTGAAAGTTCAGTGTATTTGGACATCAAAGCATTTTCCAAGACCAATGCCAAAAATTCTGCTGACTCTTCAAATACAATCGTGACGATCTGCTTATAAAAGGTTTTGATTGAATCTGTGTTCTGGGAAATCCAGAGTATTTGGCTGATTCTATCTAAGCCACCATTCACTTCATACTCAAAGAAATGCCGATTGATCTTACAAACTGCTGATACTTGAAATGCTATTTTAATATTTGCAATTTTCCTCAATTTTTCATGCCAAGTATGCTTCAGAGCATGAACTTCAATATCCAAATCTAGATCTGTCAGTCGCTTTTGAAGTTCTCGTTGTACAGCCCTAGATTGTAGATGCTCAAGTATTTGAACCAAATGAGGCGCATCAAAAACGTCCCCGACAGGCTCAACACTATCGGGTACATCAGTCTTCGCCTTTAATGATTTGACACCCAACATCTTTAAGATAGTTACAATTGGTTTCGAAATTTTGGGGTGAGACTGGATAGTCAATTTAAAAGGTGTCTGGGGATTCCCTTGGATTTGATCGACTATGGGTTTGAAATCATTCCGAAATATTGGACTTTGCGATCTCCGAATCTCTGATACTGAAACAAGCTCGACATGGCCCTTAGATATAATGACTGGAACACATGGAAGACCATAATTTTGGTTGAACCAGTCTACACTTTTATCCTGATGCTGAAGATGTCTAAGGATACAATCTAAATGATTTTGGATTACCAATTCGGATTGTTCATTAAGCCACTCAAAGAATTCTATGGAGGATGTTGTACTTGGCGTACCTGGAAGCACTCCAATTTTCGTGTAGAGATTCTGTGAATTGGCACTGAGTTTTTTCACTGTGAGTTTGTGCTTCCAATCACCCCAATAATCTCTATTTCCTGAGAAGGCGCAATTCATTGGTGCAATGAACTCCCCTTCCCAAGGAATACAGTCAATTTCTTTTATATCCTGGCTGGTTTCTTCAATAGTTTCTGTTGTGCATGCTTTTAAGTAGTACTTAATTCTATAAGTTAACGCACTCACATTATCGGGATAATATTTTATGGCATCAAGTAATTGAGATCGATTCGGGTAATCTAACGGCTTCCATGCTGGAATATGGTATAAAGAAGAGTTACTGTGACGGGCTATATCTTTTGGATGCAATCCAATTTTGTTAATTTCGGCCCCTGGTACAACAATATCCTCAACTCCTCTTAGGGCTCCTAGCTGGTTTAGGGTATAGCTAAAAAGGCTCAAATCATTCAGGTACTTTTTTAGTATCGGTATTCGGGAAAATGAGATGAGATGGCGCTCAAACTCAAGAAATCTCTCTACTTCAGATTTTGAAAGTATCAACTCTTTCTCAAATCCACTCATGCCTTCAGACACGAAGGATTCAAACTCTGCTTCTGTGGGAAACTTCCTCAGAGAATACTTACCCGCTTTGGCCTTTTTGATTGCAGGAATGGTCCGAATTTGGCTGTGTGGTTTAAAGATAAAATCATCGAGAATCGTTGATACAATTTTTCTGTTTGGCCAACAAAGATCACTCAAAATGTGAAGTTCATTATCTAAATCGGGCCAAATTTTGTAGTCTGCTAATCGCCTTAGATAGTTGGGAGTGATTTTCTTGGAATGATTTTTAACCCATGTCCAAAGTTGTCTTCCAAGAGTTTCATTTAATTCCATTTCATCAAGCATGTCGAAAAAACTATTCAATGTTAATCTCGGAATTTTCCAACTTGCTCTTCTCAAAAGAGGGTGCTTTGATAATTGTTCATTTACTAGAGGGTACTCTCCACCCATATCAAGTGAAGGTGGCAGAAAAGAGGCTAGGAATAAATCTGATTTCCTTCGAAGCATTCCTTGAGTATCAGGCAAGTAAGCATTACCCGACATCGACTTAATGGTCTCAAATATAGATTTTCCTTCAATAATATCTTTTGACAAGAATAAATCATGAATGAGATATAGATATTGTTCACTAACGATAACATTCCCAAGTTCATCTATCCATTCTTGTTCATTATTCCATTGAAAGAATTGAGTTTCAATCTCAGGTTGAAATCTATCAATTGCATCCTTTTCATCGAATGATATGATTGGAATATCTTCATCATTAATCATGGAGTTAAGTGATTTAATAATTGGTGAAGGAATTGAGGGGTGAATCATATTTGCTCTATCGTGGCAAAGGAAAGCTAATCGCTTCTGAAAAGTATCTGGTTTATAGGATAGACAGGGAATAATAATGGCGACTTCATCGCCGTCCACATCTTGCCTAGGTCCAAAGGGAGGTCTTTTATTTCGGGGTGGAATAAGTTTGAAATTCCTATAGCCAGAGTTCCTATTTTCTGGAAGTGCCAATGGAACCGCTTTTTGGGCAATCATTTCTAGAATAAGGGTTCTTATTAAATCATCATCTGAGATTTCACCAATGGAGATCAATAAGTCTAATATTTGACCACCATATCTAGGGATCAAATGACTTTTTAAAATTGTGACTAGTGCTCTTATACAACAAGTATCAATTAAATCATTGTATTTATCATTTTCTACGGCTCTTGCCCTCTCAGAGTCCGAATAATACGGACCTGAGAATGAGACGCCCAGACCAGTTTTTCCAGCTTTAGAATTTCGTGAGTAACTAAGCGGGTAACGTTTATATCCTTCACCAGATATAGGTTTTCTAGACTGGGAAATGGGCCAAGATATCTCAGAATAGAAATATCCTCCTCTGTTGATATAAAACTCGGGTATATCCCGGGTCAAATCAATTGGTTTTTTAACATTTAGTAGAAAGCATTCCTCCACATATTTAGCGGGGTAAGTTCCATCGCTTTTCTTTACAATGCATTTACGTGAGTAATGTTGATACTTGCCAACCCGGCTTGCCACAGTTGAGCTAAATGTATATCTGGCACTGCCTAATGAATGATGGGATAAGGTTAAAACATATTTTTCTCTTTTGCCTGGTCTGATGGCTCCAATAATCATTTTAGCCAAAGTTTCACAGACACCAGAAAACAATTCTTCCAGAAATCCAGGACCAACTACGGGTATTTCTATCGGCTCTCCAATAGTTGTACTTAACGTCTTAGTCCGGTAGGGTACTTCTATAGATGTCCCTGTGAAAATAGGATTGGGATCCTTTATTGGTCGCTCGAAAGTACCGGGCCTAGGATCTTGATCATATCCATCACCATAGAGAGTCTGGATTGTAAGTAGTTCGTCGGATCGTATTTTGATCTCATCTCCAAGTCGAAAACATGTCTTCAAACCATGGTTTTTTACACCGATTTGACTTCTCTTCGAAGCGACTTCGTCACCTGCCCCCATTAAATAGGATAGTCTTTTCCATCCATTATCTGTAATGTTCTGCCCATTCCCTTGGCAGACAAGTTTTGTAGGTTGAAATTGAATTGAAGTTTCAGTTGAATGAGCATCCAGTTCATTTTGGATGAGCTCAATAATTAATTCTTCGACCTTGAGACCCCCTATATATTGAAATACAGCGGGAGCTGCATCAACACGGGTAACAAATGCAGGATGATTCATTCTTTGGTTTTAATATTCTGACTTAGGGACTAAATGCAACAGTGCCCATAAGGGTGATTCTATAAACTTTATACCAGACTTTCTGAGCATTCTTGGGCCGCCATCATAAATATTCTTATCTGCTTTAACGGCTTCGATGCCTTCGAATATTTTGGTCAGTGAAATTGCCGTATCGGCTCCATCTTCTCTTGAAATGATGATTGCGGAGGGTGTCTCTCGTACATATCCGAAGTAATTATAGTTTTCAACCTGTGTAAAACCAATTTCCTTAATCTGTTTTTGAATTTCACTTAATATTTTCATTGAATTCATTTGCTGATTCTTTCACAATAATTTAACGTTTAGTAACTTTCTTTATGCTTTATAAGTAGCGGGGGAAATACCTCCATATCTTACAATACTGCCTGAAAAGCATTGAATCACTATCCGAAACTATTAAGAATGTGCTGGAAATCTGGGTTGATTATTTTTGGAGCAGCAATCGATACTGCTCGAACAGCTTCCCCGCGATTTTGTCCAAGGATATTAGCCGCTTCAGATACCGGTATTCTAAATGAGAGTTCAAGTTCATTTAATTTCTTGATGGGACGCGAAACTAGGAGAGCATTCCTTTCGGTATACAATTTGTCCCCTTCCTGAAATACCCAAATACCAGAATCAATATTTTTGTTTATTCTTTCAAGTGAATCAAGATTAGACACATCCAAGATATTGTTCAGAATTGCACCATACTCAAAAAATTGCCCCTCAGCAGCTTGACGTCCTTGGGGTGTAAAAAGAATGGGTATTCCCTTTAGGTTTTTTTCTCGTTTATATAAATCAAGCGTTTCTTTTGCTGCTCTAAAATAACTGTTCATTCGATAGGGCTGCAGGACAACTACTTCAGCTTCTGGTGCATTCTTAAGGGCATTAATTGAATGCTCGATATAGGAATATGAATACGCAATAAATATGCTATTAATATTTTCTTTGATGAAATTTACAGGAATTGCCATGTTTAGCTCCCTCTATAAATTATTAAATCAATTTGTGAATAGAGACTCTTTAGACCTACTAGATTAGAATACCCCTCAAAAATTACTCCTACAAATAGTCTGCTGATGAATATAACATAAATACCCTTCTCACTTATTACCTAATACATTGCTTAAAGATTAAGCCTATTCTTCCAATGTTCATAAATCATAACCATCGCCAGCGTATCCAACTCACAATACTGGAGCAGGGCCTTGCGCAGAGCATTACGTTCTTCATCAGACATATCTGTAAACTGCATCTTGGCATAGGCAATCAGAGCGGCGCCCCCTTCGTTAATCTCAGCATCCTCTAGGATCAATTCATCTTTACTTAAATCCAGGTCTCCATATTGGCTGGGAAGCAGGCTGTAAGGGTTTTTTGGTTTACTGGTCTCTTTGTCCCATACATACATTACCCTATCTTTCAGATGGGTGCCAAACTCTAATGGCTTCGAATATTTCTCTTTGATAGACGCACCAGCAGCCATGACAGCTGGCAATACGGCTTTGATAGAATTGGAGCCCTTCATGTCTGGATGGTAATAGTATTTCCGCACCAGTTGGAGCATATCTACCATATTGCGTGAGCTAATTACCTTGGTTTTTCCATCCTTCCATTCCGTAATGGTTTCGATCCACTCAATGAGATCTCCATATTGAGATTCATCATCGTTAATCATTTGCGCTTTGATTTGGTTTAGGACTGTATTTTCATGAGCCGCATATCTAAAGATAGTACCCTCATCCTTGTCCAACACAGCCTTGAGCTGTTTAACAAATTCAAAGTTGGGAAAGACCCCTTGATTGGTATCGATCCATTCATGATGCTCCATACGACCATCCTCACGCAATGTATGGGCCGAGAACTGGAAGGCAGTCTGCTCGTAGGGTTTCCGTCCTTTGGTAAATGGTAGAGCCACCATGCTGGTTTCAAAATCAATGAAGTGGAAGGGGAAGATCCAGGAGTTCATCTCATTCCGTAACTCTGGATCGATGGATTCCGAAAGATCGTTAGTATGGGTCTTCAGAAACTGGAGCATCTGACGCTCATTGAGATACATTTCTGGATCTGGTAAGTCGTAGACATCGGTAAATGAGATGATATTTTTTGCGATTAGCTCATCTGATTTTCGGAAATTCCAAAGATCAAATATGTGCGGTGCTTCCGGATCGTAATCCTTCCCGACCTGATCCTTCCAACATTCATTGAAACCACTCTTCTTGGTGGGCTGTTTGGTGTTCTTGTATTCACATGATTTGCACTTCATCGAAATGGTCACAGGATACTTGGCATCCTTTGCATATGCTGCACCGTATTCTTGAATCCGAGTTTCAAAACCTTTACGTGCTTCTCTAGATTTTTTGTGCTCCGGAAAATCATCGCCTCTTATGACCCTTTGAACCAAATCTGAAACATTGACCTGAGCTAAAATAGGTTCTCCCATATTGGCTGGGGTGATCTCCTTAGCTGGAAATACTTCGATACGATCATGTTCATCCCGTTGAATCCTGAATAGTTGATTCAAACCGTCCACTGTAGATTTCTTATTCTTATCAGTGAGCATGAGATAAGGAATGATTTCATTTCCCGGTAGGGCTCGTTGCATGACCCAGGTCTGAAAAGCCACGTCTGCTAGATATGGGTACCAGCTCTTGGCAATAAAGTCACCCTTGGCAGTATAGAACTCCGACTTGTTCTTGAATGACTTGGCCTTTACCTCGATCAGCTCAATTCGCTTACCTTCTTTTTTCAACACATCCACACGAATAAAGGTATGGGCAAATTGAATGGCCGCTTCATAGATGATCACATTCTCCTGTTTGAGCAGTTCATTGGTTTCTGCCAGGGATTCTTCATAGCCGAGAGATTTGACATCATGTCCACCAGGAAAGTAATACTTCGCCAACTCTCCTACTTGATAGCCTCCTTCACACAAGGCTTGCATGAAATCATCATCATTCATGAGATTGGCATATTCCGGTTTACCGTAATAGTAAAGTTTGGTAGGACATTCTAGCGCCGATTTAAATCTGGACTTAGTAAGATATCTTGGTTTAGATGACATTATTCATCCCCTTAGGTAGCACATTTATCATAGTCAAAAAGACTTGGAAGTATTTCAAACTAACAGTTCTCAGCGATTTGAAAAGGGCTTTCTGCTTATTTATTTTAGGTCTCATATTGGATAAATTAATTATCAACACGTCATCTACTGACTTTTTAGACTATATTGTTTTCACATGGCTGAATATTCTCAGATTGAACGCATCCTTAGGATCATTCAAATCATTAGCAGTGGCACTAAGATAACCACGTCGGCATTGCTGCACCGGTTTGATAATCAGGTCTCTTTACGAACCCTGCAACGAGACCTAAATCGGATTGGACAAGCTGGTATTCCTATTAAATCACGGAAAACGATGGCCAATGAAAATGAGTGGTTTCTTGACTCTCATTTCAGGTCATTCATCCCTCAGACACTTGGATTGAATGAGTATCTAGCTGCTCATATGCTGAAAGAGAATCTGAAGATTTTCCGCAATACAGAATTCTCAGATGAGATTGACTCCCTATTCGAAAAAATTGAACAGCTTGTCCCCGATGATGTATTCCAGGAAACTGATGATGCTGGCATAGAAGATCTCTTTGGAAACTATACGGCAGGTCTCTTTGACTACTCCGGCTATGGTGAAATTATCAATACCATTATTGAAGGTATCACCCAAAAGCAGAAGTGTTTTGTTTCCTACTATAATGCTTACGAGGATGTTCGGAAAAACTTCTATATCGAGCCCCACAGGATCATCTATTTCAAAGGTGGTCTCTATGTAATTGGATATCTCCGCAGACTTAAAACGTTCAGATTATTGGCTATTCAACGGATACAGAAATTCAAGATGATGGGTGAGACTTATCCAGATAAGCCTCAATTTGATCCTGAACTATTCTGGAAAGGGAAGTTTGGCTTATTCAGCGGAAAACCTGAAAAGGTTAAGCTCAAGTTTTCTGCTGAGGTTCGAATCCATATTGAGGGACGTCACTGGCATTCCAGTCAATCATACCATGATGAGGAAGACGGTAGTTTAATCCTGGAGCTTACTGTAGGATTGAGCCCTGAACTGATCAGTTGGATTTTTAACTGGAATGAATATGTTGAAGTCCTGGCTCCTGATAAACTTCGTACAATCATGAGGAAGAAACTTAAAAAGTTAAATAAGATCTACCCCGCGACATAATCTGACGCTTTATCCCCTATCTTTCGTAACGAAAAAGGGAGGACGCGTGCAAGAACAATTATCACCCCACATCATTATCATGGAAATCGGAGAACACCTTAATCAGCATTTGGGTAAAGATTTTTTAAACCCAGTAAAGAAACCTGATGATAAAGTAAAATTCTTATGTCGTCAGTTTTCTGGGCATGATCAATTTTCAAAATTCAATCTCACAAGTATGGAGGTGCTCTTATTAGCCAGAATGTGGCACTCTAGGGTTAAAGCTGGACCCCAATATTTCACAACAATCGAACTGCTGGAAAGTCTCTTGCCGGAAGGTGTAGACACGATTGGATATTTTGATCTGGTCATCAGTCTTCTTGAGAAACAGGTTCTATATACCTCAAAAAAGCAAATCGTGCATTCCGTAGAGATCATGGAACCAACCCGGAGAATTCGATACACAAAACGTTCATTGCTGGAAGAGAATATCTCATTACATAACAGCGTGGTGAATATGCTCCTCGAAGAACCTGAGCTGGTCAATCACAAAGCAGATCAACCCTATGTTTCCAATAAAGAGTATTTGTCAGATTGGTTTGAGTACACCAAAAAGTTATACGAGTTGCATTGTTATGATTTTAAGGATATCCAGTTCGGTGAAGAGCTGGATGAGTCAGCAGCCAATGACCTTATTGAAGTGATGAATTGGAAGCACCGCCTTGTTTCTCGCACAAATATTACCAACGAGATTTTTCCTTTACAGGATATTGTTGAAGAGTATTCGCTAGATGAAAACGAGACAATTATGCTGGCCTATCTGGTGAAGGAAGAACTTGATGGCAATAACTGTGATATCGATGAACTGATTAAACTGATCAGCTCCGATCAACATGCAATATACCAGAACAGACAATATCTGAATGCTGATGCCCGACTTGTTCAGAACGGAATTGTAGAGCTTCAGGATAACATGTTTCTCATGAGCCGTGGGAGCGATGTTCGAGCTACGCCAGATATCATGAAGCAGATCATCCTGGATACACCAGTGAATGATGAAGAACGGCTTTCTCAGATATTAAAAGGCAATGACATCTTTACCCTCATTGACCCCAACTATACCATGGATGATCTAATCCTAGCTCCTGAGCAAAAACAGACCATTATAACATCTATCAGTCGTTATCACGATAATGTTGATGCTGTGCTTCAGGATTGGAAATTATATGATGGTGCAATGGAAGTCGTTGGTGGATCGAAAAAGAAAACAGAACCTGGCTTACTCATGCTTTTACATGGTCCATCAGGTACAGGTAAAACATTCGCCTCCGGGGCTATCGCTAAACATTTGGGAAAGAAGCTATTGATCACCGATATTTCCCATCTGCAATCCAAGTGGGTTGGTGAGAGTGAGAAGAATATCCGCCGTCTATTTAATCTCTTCGAGCGTATTGTCCGTCGGGTGGAGAATCCTCCCGTTCTGCTACTGAATGAGGCTGACCAATTCCTGGCCACCAGACTTAATGAAACCCGGTCCAGCATTGATCAAATGCAGAACAGCCTGCAGAATCTTTTTCTAGAGGGTTTTGAGAGGCTTCGGGGGGTAATGATTGCCACGACAAACTTGCAGGATAATATGGATTCAGCTTTTAGTCGTCGGTTTCATTTAAAACTGGAGCTACCTATGCCGGGTACAATGGAACGGGAAGCTTTATGGAGGCTGCACCTCCCCCTCAGTATTCCGCAGGCTGTTGATATCAATATTGAGGCTCTGGCCACATCGTACAATCTTTCCGGTGGGCAGATCAAGATCATTGTACAGAATGCTGCTACTGAAGCTGCTTCCAGATCACACAAGTCTCGCATACTTAAACAAGATGACCTGGAAAAGTATTGTTTGCTGGAGCAGGAGGTTTCACAATCCAACAACATAGGCTCGATTGGTTTTTAGTAGGTTTGGTTTAGTGTGAGCTAATTTCACTTTCCTCGAAGCCACCACCATAGAGGTTCTGCCTAAGCCCGATTGTTCCTGTTAGTCCCTCCCTGTTGCGATAAATATGGAGGTTAAATAAGCGGTCCTCTCGGTCTTGCTTGCCTGGAATCAGATACAACTCGGCATCTGGAATCATCCCATAATTTTGAAGAAATCGAAGTGATGCACAATCAAGGGCCTCATAAATACTTTCGGGATCGTACGTATCAGAAAAGTATGACATGAGCAGGATTGAAACATTCAATTCATCTGACATATCTTTCAATGACTCGCAGATCTTTTGATAACCATGTTCTTTATTTTTGTAGCATTTTTTGGTTGAAATATATTGAAGGCTGTCAATTATAATTAAATCAATGTTTGTTTCTTTGACCAATTTTCTCGCACTCTTACGAATTGTTTTTATCGAATGGGGTCTACAATCATTAATGTATATATTAGCCTTAGCAAGTTGCCCCGCAGATGTACTAAGTTTCGGCCATTGCTCACTTGGCAATCTCCCAGATCGCGTAAGACGATGGTCGATATTAGCCGCAATGCTTAGCATGATGCTGGAATAGTAGGGGCTCGATATCTGCATAGAGAATATTCCAATCGTTCGGTCGAAGTTAATCGCAAACTTGGTTATGAGTGACCCTCCGAGACCTGTGTTCCCTCCCACTCCAGTCGGAGCAGAGATAATTGAAAAAAATGGTCTCTCCCGTCCTACAAACAAATCATTCAAAAAGGTAAAGCCTAAGCTTAAATCACTTCCACTAATCTCTTCATTATGAAATCTGTCTATGTCAGCGAACGCTTGATCTAAAGACTCTCTAACAGGTCGGAAACTTCCATATATTCCAGTTTTCGATTTTTTCTTTTTTTCCATATTATCAATTTATCCTTTACTCGATATGTAATGTAAGATGTAAAAAGACATCTAGTGTCGCCTACCCCGTAATTTAGATTCTTTTTTTTACCCAGTTCCCGACAATATCATGAAACCAACCTCCTTGGGAAGAAATACATACCCTTGTATTTGATCAGACAAGTTTAACGACGTTTTCTACCCCATAATTGGACTATATACGAACACTCCAATTTGTGCCCTAAATGTGTCAATGGGTCACAAATGAGTCGGCAATGCATGTCGTTTACTGGAAGAAACAGGAGAATAATGGAAGCAATTGAAAGTTTTGTTAATATTAGAGATAGGCTTATCTACTTGTTATCTTTGTATTTAGGTAGTCTAATTATGATCGAATCCCTCCCTCTCCGCTTTCGCCTTCTAACATATTGATTATTATACATTTATATATCTTTTTTCTGATATTATTCCCGATATATGCCACTCACGTATTTCTATTTGCATGTAGCTCTTA
>Ga0307989_1000223_pt1 | contig 41033 bp, 47 predicted proteins | sample EllFjometagen185_FD_203164 | JGI IMG/M metagenome (GOLD analysis project Ga0307989, IMG submission 203164) | Marine microbial communities from Ellis Fjord, Antarctic Ocean - #185 | ecosystem: Environmental > Aquatic > Marine > Unclassified | place: Southern Ocean | collected 2014-10-08 | reverse complement strand
TATCACTCCTCAGAAGCAGGAGCAATTGCAAATACCGGAGCTATTACGGTAACCGGAGTAGGGATACTAACACAAGAAGGGATTTATCTTGATGATGCTATGAAGGGATGGCAAGCAGGTGGGTTGGATGTAACCAACAAGTTCGGGTTTCTAGCAGGTAATGGATACTTATCACAAGCTATAATCCAAACAAATCATAGTTTACCATACTTTTCTACAACCGGACAGGGTTCAGCAGCAAAAATAACGGCTGTATCAGACACAGTAAACGGCCCAGTCAACCCAACCAACGAAACAAGACCTAAAACATCTATTACTTTCGGCTATATAAAAGCAGAACACGTAACTACAAGTGGAGAGCCTATTAGTGCTTTGAGGTATGATACTGGGTGGATAAATAGAAGTGATTGGACTAATGTTCATTTAGGGTCAGATATTACAAAGAATACTGACTCTAATGTAACTCATGGATTATCAGCTAATTTATCAGATTTAATTGTTGATGTTTTGGTATCAACAGATGGAACAAGCGAAGCTACTTTAGAAGCCAATAGCTTTAGTGTTGGAGGAATAGCTGCTGGAACTAGCCAAGGAAGAGGGTATGAAGTTAGACAAGTTGATACTAATAATTTAGAAATCCAAACTGGAAATGCTGGAATGTATTTCTTAGATACTAATGGTAATGGTGCAGGTATAGACACAGAATCATGGTTTTACAAAGTAGTAGTAACAAAACCAAACCTAGTAGCAACCGCATTTGACGTATCTAACATGCCTAAGACTTATGACCTAACTTCAGCAGATGTAACAGTAACCCTACCTGCAATATCAGGTGTACTTCAAACCAAATCTATCTATTGGACTAATGGTGGTACTTATAAGTTAAGCCTATCCTCAAGCGAAACAGTAGGTGGCCTAGCAGCTTTAACATGGGAAGGTGAAGGTGAAGGTCATATGTTGCTTGAATCAGATGGGACTAACTGGCAGGTTAGGGAGTATGAGGATACAGGATCTGATTTTATAAAACATGCTGACGGATGGGCAGATGTTTGGGGTAATGCTTTTAGTAGCACAACTACAAGTAGTCCAAATAAGTTTGGGACAACATCAGGGAATGCTTATTATGGCGATGGAACCTTTACTTATCCATTTACAGCAGCAAGTGCACCAAGTAGAGATAATATAATATTATCTCTAGTTGATGGTACTTCTCTTGCTGTTTATTTGTCAGCTTCAACTATTACAACTACACAAATAAATAATATCAGAACATGGAGTAATGTAGTATCAACAGCAGTAAAAGTAAGTGTCAATGTTAAATTAAGATGGAGAACCTAAAATGACTCTAAAACAAATATATAATAACACAGTAGCTAAACCTTGGATAGATGGAGCTATATAAAAGCATTCAAAGTATAATTAACAAAAGGAGCTCACATGGCAAACGAATTAGAAATATTAACAACAAACACAGCAAAAGGTACATGGGTATAATGACATTACCTTAAAACAAATATACACAAATAGAATGGAGGTTCTTTAATGGCATTAACTTTATCAGGTGACGGAATTGTCACAGGATTAGCAGTAGGCGGTTTACCAGATAGTACCGTAGATAGCGATACACTTGCAGAAGCGGTTCTAAATGATATTTTAGCTCCCTCTGAAATAATGGGATTAGCAGGAAGGAACTTGCAAACCCTTTGGGGATTAGCTACTCCAAAATTAGCCTTTGCTGCACTTCGTGCAATCAAACTATCAGGGGATTTCTCTGGACTAAGGTTAGGTGATTACATTGACCTACCAGAGTTGGTAATACCGGCTGACTCTGTGAAACCGCTCGTTTATCCTGCAAGGACTCTCACATGGAACGCAAGTTATGAAAATCTTAGAATAGAGATACAAGGGTTCAATGATTGTCTGAATGTCGGTAATACAGCTGTACCGACGGCTAATCATTGTGTGATGGGGTTTAAGAACATCCCAACGCTTGCCAAATTTAATACAACAAATATTACAACAGGTGATTATCTCGGAAGCGAGCTGTACCACTGGTTGCATGAGCAATTCGAACCAGCACTCATTACTGCTATCGGTCTTGATCCGTATCAGATCGACAGGTGGGTACCAAGTGTAGTCTCTGCTGGATGGTGTGGGCCAGAAAACATTTTCTTGCAGACGAACGTAAATGTTTTCGGTACTACAGGATTTAGCCATACGGATTATGGGACAGGAACACAAACTCAATTCCCCCTATTTGCGCTGAACCCATCGAGGAGAGTGAAAAAACACAATGGTAGTCGTTCAACCTGGTGGCTAGCAGAACCATCAGCTGATTCCTCGACCTACTTCTGTGCTGCCAACTACCTTGGTTATGCCGACTATTACAATGCTAGCAGTGTTAATGGGGTTGTTCCTGCTTTTCTAATCTGAGAATCTGAATATCTCCTGCCCTGCTAAGGGCAGGTAAAGGAATGTTATGAGTGTTATTGTTTCAAAAAGAAATAGGAGTTTAAAATGATTTATATTTACAGCAATGGTGACTTTCACACAGACAAAGATTTTGCAGAGAATGTTCTGAAACTTGGTGAACCTATCAAAACTCTAACCGAGCAGGAGTTCCAAACTTATGAAGGGCAAGTAAGGATTATTGATGAAGTATTAGTGTTGGGTAAAACTGATGCTGAGAAAACTAAGGAAATCTTACAGGAGCAAGCAAGATTGGCACAGCGTCAACTTAATGACACCGACTATGTAGATAATCAGCTTTCACGAATGAGGGAACTTTCTCTTGCTGACACTACATATGAGCAGGAGTATCACGATTTGCAAGCAAAAAGACTCCCTATATTAAAGCAGAGGGAAGAGTGGACGAAAATCATAAGGTTAGCTGAATGAAAACAAACTTAGATTCAGCACAGCTATACGATAAAACCATACATGCAGATTGGATTACTGAACCAGTTACAGACACGCAGTACAGGATAGAGGAGGATGACTCTTCTATCACTGTTACTTTTCAGGGGTCAAGTAGAAGAAAATCTTTATAATGTTACTCTAAGATTGAGTGTATAAGTAAAGTAAAGATAAAGTAAGAACCAATCTTTGGAGATAAAAATATGTTAAAGTTTTTCGGTAGAGATAATATAGTACGTGATAGTGAAGTTTTTGACGGAACTACAAAGTATAATAATTTAGAATTCTACACAACTAATGATACTAAAACTGGTCATGATATTGAAAGACCTATTGAAAATATATATCAAAATCAATATGAAATAATTAATTTTTTAGAAGAATTTGCTAGTCAAGAGATCAGTAATGATGGAGTTTTTGCAAACTCTCTGACTACTGCTTTTGAAATAACAGCAGCTGATGTTACTCAAGTAATAGTAGATAGTACATATACCAACTATATTAGAATACCTCCCGGTATTGCTGCTATTAATCATACAGATATAAATACTGATAGTAGATCTAATAGTATAATTGTTGTTAATAAACCTTCTTTAAGAATTGCAGAAAAACAAATAGCAAAACTCCTTGGACTTAATCTCCCTTATGGAGTAGAGTCTGTAGAGATAAAGCATTTGGGTGGATATAAAGCAAAAATAGTAAAGACATTTATTGGGACACGGATAACTACAACATACTTCTATGGTTGTGTTAATCAAACTGAATTTGATAATACAACTACTGCTACGAGTGCAACAGGATTTGAACTTCTAGCTGATATGTATAATGAAGTAGATTTGAAATCGTTTTATGTAACTGCTTTAGCAGGAGATTTAACTAAAATAATATTAGAGCCATTCTTTAATATTACTGCAATTGATCAATATTATTTCATAGTAGACAAAGCTGATGGTGAGATTAAAATGATCACTACTGTTCCAGATGGAGAACAATTTCAGTTATCAACAGTTAATGTAACTGGTATTGCAAATGATGGTGGTTTCACGCAAAATTCAATAGATAATACACATTTGTTTATTGGTTCTACAAAAGTAATAGAAACAGCAGATACGACTGCTGACTCTTTCAAAGTAGTTTCTGCAGGAGGGATCAATTTAACTGCTTCTTCATTGCCAATTGTTATTAATGGTGATTTAACAGTTACAGGAACAACTACAACCGTTAATACAACAGATTTAGAAATTACAGATAATATAATCACATTAAATTCTGGAGAATCAGGAGTAGGAGTTACTACTCTTGATGGGACTGCAGGTATTGTAGTAGACAGAGGAACTAAAACTGATTATAATATAATTTTTGATGAAGCAGATGATAATCTCAGGATTGGTGAAGTTGGATCAGAACAAGCAGTTGCGACTAGACAAGATAATGACACAATAACTAATGGAGTTTGTGTTATATGGAATTCTACAACAAATAAATTTGAGTCAAGTGCTGTATTAGCTCCTCCTATTGCAGTAACTGAATTTGAATATGATTCACAAACAGATTTTAATTGGACAGAAAGAGATACAGGAACTGATCCTGCTAGTGGATTTATTCTTGGAGAAATGATAAATAATAATAGACAAGATTTATATGAATTAGTAGAATTACTTTCAACAGAAGGTGCAAGTTACTCAGCAGCTGCTGGAGCTGCATTGATAGGAACTGATGGAATTACAGGTGTAACGCCTACAGGAAAATTAGTCAATGGAGAATCTAACTTACAAGCTATGATAGAAGGGCTTTTTGCATTAATAACAACTAAAACTTCTTCAGCTACATTTCCATCATCCCCCAAGTTAGGAGATGAGTGTTATAGAACTGATTTAGATGAATGGTATAAATTTAATTCTGTAATTTGGATGCAGATATAATCCAAATTACAAAACAGGAGATAGATATGACAAGAGAAGAATTAGCACAAGATAGAGAAGCAAAAGCTAAAAACAGATTTAAGTCCAGAACTTTCTGGATTACAGTTATGTGGATGTCTTTCGTTCCACTCTCTATTATAGGACAGATATTTATTTTGGGAGTAACTCTTCCAATTGCAAGTATTGTAAGTTTTGCTGGATCTGTTAGTTTAGTTTATATAGCAGGTAATAAAGGGAACAATATTGCTGAAACTATGAAATTAAATAAATAAAAAAAGACACTCTTAATTAAGAGTGTCTTTTTTATTATCGTTCATGCTAGATATTTTCCGAATACCCAACCAATTCCTTGATTGTGAGATATTTTAATCCATCCATTTCTTAGACCTCGAATTTTAACTATAAGTTTAGCAGGTATTGATCCAACTTTTCTTCCATTAGGTTTATCTCTAACGTTTAAATTTTTAGCAGTTACCATCCCAAGTATTCCATCAGTTAATAACTCCTTTACTTCTGCTTTAAATCTAATTAACTCATTAGGATATTTAACAAACCATCTTGGACAATCTTTCCATCCAACTACTTCCTGATGCGTTACAACATCTTTCTCTGTTAGGTTATGTGTTCTTAAAAGCATAGCAGTAAGAATTACTGTTTGATTCCAAGTATCATCTGTAAATTCACCTTCCATATTTATAGGACACATTTCAATTCCTATAGAACTATTATTAGGATATTTAGAAATTTCTCTTCCTCTATCGGTATATGTTTTTGAACCTACATGATATGCCATTTCTTCATCAGGAAGATACTGCATCGTACCACCATCCATTCCAACACAATAATGAGCAGAACCATATCCAGTTTTTCCTTTCTTTCTTTGTTCGAACCAATTATATACGCCTTCCGGAGTATCTTTCGGTCCTGCAGTCCAGTGTAGAACAATTGCCCTTACGGCATTTAGTTTCCTATCTGGTCTTGACCATTCATTCTTTGTTAATAACTTTTGTTTTATATACATCTTCTACTCCTTTATTAATAAGTTTAAGAAGTTCTTAGATGCGTTATTACTAATGATAAGCAAATCTTCTCTGTTGATATACTTCTTTCCTTTTTTATAGTAATCATAAGCATCTACAAACGCCATTGCTATATTTGATTGATATGCATAATATAGTTCTTCATCTTCTCTTAATTCTTTTATTATATCCATATCTTAATCCTGTGGCATAATGAAATTATCTGGATAGTGTTCGCTTACATCTGGTAAGTTGTTTGTTTCTAAGAACTTTGTAATAAGATTTACCATTTTTGTTGCATCGTCATTACGACTAAAAGTAACAGCTTCTTCCCTTGTTGTTAACCATGCTCCAAAACCAAATAATGCATCTGTTGCTGTGATTATATTTTCTTCAATCAAAATTTAACTCCTACACCTAATTTCATATTTACTCCTACTGTATAAATATACTCTACTCCTGAAAATACCGCAAAAGGTAATTTGGGAATAGAGGCTGAGATTGCTAATTCGCCTAAAGGTAAATTGCCTTGATATCCACCAATAACAAATATAGTAAAGTATCTTGGATCAACAATCTTTAGTAAATCATTTATGCTATCTCTTGATAACTCGAGAACTTTTTTATCAGTATTTAATTGATCTTTAGATGCTTGATGAAACTCTATTTCTTCTCTATATTGTTCATTTAATATTTTATAATCTTCTATTAGTTCATTATAACTATCGTTTTGTTCTTTACAACTGATTAATAGAGTTTCATATTTAGTTAATAATTCTTCATAATCTTGAGCAACTAATGGAGATAATAACATAGAAAGGAAGAAAAAAGTAATTAATATCTTCTTAATCATTAAGATCATCCTTCCAATTTTTATTGGTATCCATCCTCGCTTCAAGTTCATCTCTTAGTTTATCAGCATCATCTGATCTTATATCTAAGTCAGTTTTGATATTTGCTGAATTGCTTTCGTGCTTTGCAATCTTTATATCATTTTTATCTGTTGTTGTTTTGATATCTTCTATATGTTCATCTATTGCTGTTACTGTTTCTGTAATATCTTCTACTGTTCTATCGATAATTGGAGGAACTTTTTTTGCTTCTTCAATACTTCTATCATCTAACCAACTCTTTAGTGCAATTCCACCGACTACTAATCCTGCAATTCCTGTAAGAATTGCTACTATTGTAAAACTCATTTTAACCTTCCTATTCTGTCACTTGTTCTTGTTTAATTTTTATTGAAGAATGTTTGGCTTGGCTTGCATCTTGTGCTGGTTTTCCTGCCCATCCTCCACCTTTTAAATGTGTTGCAGAACCTCCTGTAACTATTCTTCTCATAAATCCATAACAATGAGGACACTTAATTATTGGATCTTCTGTCATTCCGTGTTGTTCTTCTTGTTCGTGTCCACAGTCCGGACAGTAATAATCATAAAACATAATTTCTCCTATAATACATATATGAAGTAGTAAAGATAAATATATCAGGAGATTTATAATATGATTGAAGTAAATAGAATGACAGTAAATAAAGCATTGCAAGGACATACTAATAACAGTATAAGTTTTGATGAATTAGCTGATGAATTAGTAAAGAAGATAAAAGTTAAACAAGTAAAAGATATGAAAGAACTTAAGAGACTTGTGTATGCTGCTAGAGATAAAAAATTAACAGAGGATAGACCTATGAATTTAAAAGAATTAATTGAAGCAAGAAACTTAATGAAAGAATTAGGAGCAGGTAATGCTAATACAGCAGGTGCTGGAAAAGGCAGAATAGGAAAAGGCAAAGGAAAAGACGTTGCAAACCTAATTAGTGCTACTAATAAAAAGATGATGAAGAAAGACGAAACTGGAAACCCACAAGGTAAAATGGATGGAACAGGTGGTGGAAAATGTTATAATAATTCACCAGAAGCAAATGCTAAGAAGTTTAATAATAATTATAAAAAATATAGTGCAGCAGCTATATTTTCTCTTGGAAAAACTATGGCAACTATGAACAAAGCTGATTGGGCTAAAGTTGGTAAAGGTTGGGATTCAGCAGAGGAAAAGAAACAAGGAAAATAATATGAATTTTGCAGAAGTAGTAAAAGATGAATTATTCGAAATAACTACGACAGTCCCAGTTGATCCTAAGAAAAAAGTAGAAGATCCTAAAGGGAAAAAGATTAAAGGGAAAGGTAGATTGTTTCTTATGGATATCGATGACACATTAATTACAGCAGATATTAAAATCTGGAAAGTAAAAGAAAAAGTTGGTGATGAATACATAGAACTGAAACCACAAAAAGCTTATACTCCTGCTCAATATGCAGATCTTGGAGTTACATTAGAAGATAAAGAGAATGATGTATATGATTATAGAGAGTTTAGAGACAAAGCTAAAACTTTAAAATCTATAAGAAATGGAAAACCTATCATACCGAATTTAAAACAAATGGATAATTATATAAATAATGGTTGGGATATTGGTATTCTTACAGCTCGTGGTTTAGAACCTACTATATCACAAGCAATGCAATCTTGGTTGATGTATAGAAATTCAGAATCAAAACTAAAACCGATTAAAGGAAAACTTCCTAGAAAGAGAGTTTTTGCTATTAATAGTAGAGTAAAAGGAAAACCTAAGTATGAAGGTGGTACAGATGCCGCAAAAAAATTAGGTGTTATTGAAAAACTAGCACAAACATATAAACAAATTAACTTTATAGATGATGATCTTAAAAATTTATATGCGGTTCAGGACGCTAAGAAGAAACAACAAGATTCTGCTAAGAGCAGAGAAGATACAAAGAAAGTTCCATTAGCTAATGTTCATACCATTAAAGCAAAAGAAGCAATCGTAAAGAATAGTAAGGATAAATAAATGAAAATTAATGATATTGTAAATAGCGAACTTAATGAAATGGCTTTATCAGCTGAACAATGGAAGGGAGTTAGTGACTCAATCGTTAAAGATGGTTATGATGCCGGAGCTAAAACTTTTTATGATTTCAAAGGAGATATCAAAGGAGCTAAACGTTCTTGGAACTCTTCTCAGAAAGAAGGAAAAGCAGGTAAACTCGCAGGACAAATTGATGCTTCTTTAAAATATGAAGAACTTGATAAAGCATATAAGAAAAAATATGCAGATGAATTAGCAACTACTAAAGAAGAAAAAGCTACTACAACTAAAGAAATTGCAGCAACAAAAGAAAAAGATACAGATGTAGAAGGTAATTTAACTGCTAAAAAAGCAGAAGAGTTATCAGCAGGGTTGAAAGGTTCTAATGATTTAACTAAAAGAAAAACACCATCAACTAATACAGTTGCTAATTTATTGGCATCTAGTGTTGCAAGTGATGCGATTAGTGTTTTATCTAAAGAATGGAAAATTCCAGCAGATGAAGTAGTAGCTCAACTTAAGAAAGACTTTAAGAGAAAGAAAGCATTATCTAAACGTTTTGAAGAATATGCAAAAGTAGCAAAGATTCCTTTTGCTAAAAGAACTCCAGAACAAAGAGAATCATTCACTAAGAATCTTAAGAAGATAACTCCAAGCATCTTTAAGAAAGGTTATGAAATAAAACAAACAGCTACTATGAAAACAATTGATACAGTTGAAGATTTCAAAGGTTTAATTAGTTCTATTAAGAAAGAAACTGCAAGAAATCTTACAAGCGGTCCTTTCCAAAAAGAAGGGATGAAAGCAATTGTTAGAATTTCTAATAAGTCAGGAATTGCCGGCAAAGCAGCAACTTCTTTAAACACATTACTTAACACTGTTACTGGTGGAAAGGGTGGAGCTAATATTGCAGATATCGTAAAAAATACTAAACCAAATGTAGATGCTGGAATAAGTCATGTAACAGACGTTGATAGTTTCTTAGAAAAATATGACCAAGCAGTAGATATTTCACAGGCTGATGTTAATGTATTAGTTAAGAGTATTGAAAAGATGATGCCTACTATGGAAGCTGATAAAACTACTATAGTAAATAAAAAAATCTTTGACAAAGAAGGATTAGGAGTATATCAAAGAACTCTTGAAAAGTTAAAAGCAAAGTTTCCTGATATAGAAAAAAACAATCCATCACTTGATGTTGATGATCTTGAAGAAGCAATTGATGCATTTTCAAAATACCACGATAAGATCAAAAAAGAAATAACAGCAGAAAGAAAAGCTAAACTTAATGTTAGAACTAAAACAGATGAATCTATTCTTAATCCAATGGAAGATATCTTATATAATTTAAATGAAGATATTCAATTAGACGAAGGTATATTTTTCTTTAAAGATAGTAAAAAGTTAAAAAGATATATAGTTAAATTATCTAAAGGATCATCTAAATTAAGTGAAGAAGAACAAACAGAGTTAGATACTTTTCTTGAAGATGTAAGAAAGATTGCTGTTGAATTTGAAACTCTTGAAAAGAAATTTAAAGGAGCACCTTTTTCTGTTAAGAAAACTCTTAAGAAAGAACATGCCGTTAAAACTAAAAAATATTTTGAGTTAATTAAAAGTGCAGATGATATTACTCCTATAATTAAAAAAATAGGAAAAATAGCATTATTTGCTGGATTATTATACTTAGTTGGGTCAAGGTATGCAGGATTAAATTCTGATCCTGCATCTTCTATTCACGTAGGTGGTGGAGGAGCAGCCGCTGAAATAACTAAAAATGCAGGAGTTGAAAACTATAAAGCAAGAGCAGCAATTGGATTTCAATCTGCTGCTTTAGATAAAAAAGCAGCAGGAATAGCTAAAGAAACTTCTGGTGTATATAGATCTGCGGCTAAAGAATTAAGGAAAAAATTCGGAAAGTATATTGGCCCAACAGCTCTCGATACAGAGTCAAAGAAAGCAGCTGATGCTTTCTTTAAGCAAGCATGGAGTAGATAAACCTTGACAAAAAAAGAATAATATGATATAATTAACTACAGGAGCATCAATTGCTAGAACATAAAAAAAAAGTTGTTATCATAAAGAAAACAACTAAAAAAAGGGAAGTCATTAGTTTAACTCCAACAGACTTAAAAGAAATAAAAAGATGGATCTTAACTGGTTCATTTGATAAAGAATTTTACTCAGACCTTAATAAAATTGACTTGAGTAAAATTCATCTCATTAGAAAAGCAGCATTCACAAACGTAGAAGAACTAACTAAGATAGTGCTTGATAACTCTCAGATTGTTACTAAGCCAGAAACACTGTTACTATCATTAGTATTTTTATCTATGGGAAATTTTCACGCAAAGAAAATATTCCGGACAGCATTCCAAAAGATAGTTAAATCTCCAAATGATTTATATTTATTTCTTTCTTTAGTTAGAAAGTATAGAGGAATGGGAAGTATCATACATCTAGTAATAAAGCAGTGGTTTATCTCTCATGATGTTCATTTTCTTGAAAGAGCTTTTGTCGGAGAGGGTGCCAAATATGGCTGGTCTGGGCAAGACATAATTAGAATTATCAAACCAAAGCCACGTAACAAGATTGAAAGTTTAATCTTTAAATGGTTAGCGAAAGGTGAGATAGGGTTCAATGATAAGATAGATTATGAAAATAACTTACCTTTAATTTGTCTTTATGAAAAGCTTAGAAACAATAGTTTTAATAAACCAGTAACTGATTTGATAGATGAGTTTAATTTTGATCCGTCAGCAATTCCAGGAAATGTTATTAGATCAAAAGATGTATTATATAAAGTACTAGATTCAAAGACTGATGATGAATTTTTTCGTTATATTAAAAGTAGAATATTTCTTCAAGGAATGGAAGATTATTTATCCACAAGATTAGTAGATATACTTAAAGAAAAAAGAACATTAAAAATTGATGTAATTGAATTACTTTCTTTACTCAATACTTTAATAAGTGCAAGTGTTAATATGAATACTGTTATGGTTCTACAGGATATAATAAGAGAAAAGATTAAAAGTTTATCAGGAACTAAAGATGATGTAGTTCATTTGATTGATATGTCTAATAATATGTTTTGTTCTATTGATCCTTTCTTATTAATATCACCTGCAGTAATTGCATCGAATGCTTCTGCTTCATCTAATAATGTATTTTCATTTAACGGAGTAAGGAGATCAAAAGATATTAGAGCTATTATGGAAGCTGAAGGTGGATTAGAAACAGAAAATCATATCAAGGCAGCTAAATTAAACTTTGTTCCTAATGCAATTTTTATATGGACTAATAGAAAGTATTTACATGATATAGAAAGAAGCGTATCTAAATTAAAAGCAGAGAACATTACTACTAACGTTTGTTTAATTAGTTTAAGTGAAAGTAAACTCTCGAACTCTAACAATAGATTTTTTACAATCCACGGTTATAATTCGAGAACAAAAAAAATAATGAGATTAGTTGAAAGAGGGATTTTATGAATGACATATTAGGAATTACAGGTAGCGAACATATCTTTGGTGAAGCAAGTAGAGTATTTGAGTTTGATGGATTTGAGTTCAGTGAAAAAGATTTTATTATGAATCCAATTTTAATGTTAGGAACTGTATTAGCGGCTGACCCAACACCGGGCCAGAAAAGAATGCTGGATCTATCAGGTATTGTAATGGTTGATAAGAATGGAAAGCAATTTTTTCCAAGGGAAGAAAAGGAAGAAGAATGATAATGGAATTTTTACATTTTACATTTTACTCGTTCTGGCATTTTTTAGGAGTTGCTATATTGCTTGAAATGATTGTTGATGGAATAGTGTATTTAGTAAGAGGATTTAAAGATGATAGGGTTATTAAAGAAGATGAATGAGAAAAAAGGGAAGTCAGAATTAAAATTAGAAATAGATAGAATTAATTCAGTTATAGATGAATCATATAAAAAAAATAATGAAGTAGACCTATATAATAATGAAAGTATAGGGCAGAAAATAGAAGATATTGGTAAAATATTTAAGAAAAATCAAGGGCCAATACTTGGGTCACGAAAGGAATACAGCGATAGTATAAACTCTGCTGACTTATTTGAAAAGACTGAGCATAGTCTTATTGATAAATGGAATCCAGATGCTGTTGATAGGGTAAATAAAATTACAGATATCCCTTCTCCAAAGATATCTGTAATGGTAACAGATGTAGATAAGTGGGAAGTTAAACAATCTCCTGAACCTTTACATCACGAACCTCATACTAAAATTACTGAAGGTATAGCCAATGTATATACCTCTATGTTTAAACTCGTTAACGAGAAAAATAGACGTTATGGTAATAGTGTGATGGAACCATTAGGTATATTTAATTCTTTCGTATCAGAAAAGAATAATGAAAGTCTCAATGGGATATTAATTAGACTGGATGATAAGTTAAAAAGAATTAAAAACTCTAAAGAACTAAGGAAGAATGATGTATCTGATTTGTTAGGTTATTTAGCATTTCTATGTGTAGATCAAGGTTGGGAAGACTTCACGGATTTATTAGACTAATTAGACATTTGGCTTCATACATATGAAGTAAGGAGCCAAATGTATGTATAAACAAAGTAAAGATAATAGTAATAGTTATAAGTTTAAGGCTGGGAATAAAACGATTGAAGTGTTCTTCTCGGAAGCTGACGAACAATCTGAAGTGTATGATGAACATGATCCCGGTAATACTGGATTTATTTTTCAAGACCACAAGCAACTCATAAGTTTTATTAATGGCCTAACTGATGTAGCAGAACATCACATAGGAGAATAAACCATGAGCACATTAAAAAATTTAGTAGATGAAATAATCCTCGAAGCAAAGAAAGATAGTCTAAAACTCTTTTACGATATAGATGTATTCCTTCAAGAATTTAAAGATGAACCAGAAGTTGAACCAGAAGTTGAACCAGAAGTTCCTGTAGCACCAGTTGATGTAGTAGCAGATCCTGTAGACATTGCTCCAACTGAAAATAAAGATGAGAAAGGTGATTTAATTATTGAAGCAGTTATTAAAGCAAAAGTTAAAGGCGAACTTACTGTTACTAAAGAAGAAGCATCTAATATTCAAACAATCCAAGATCTAGTTGATTACCTATCAGATAAAAAACATACCGAACAATCTATCGTTGAAAAAGTATTAGAGAAAAAAGGTTCTATCAAAGGAACCGCCATCATCTCACCAGAGATACAAGAAGTTATCTTAATACTCGCTGGAGATAAAGGTGCTGCCGAATTAGGTGACATTGTTGATAAAGGTGATAAAGTGATTGTTGATATTGATTATGGATCAGCAAGAGAAACAAGCATAGGTTTTAAAATTCTTAAGAACGCAGGAACTACTTCATTTAGCACTATGTTAAAGAAAGATGGAAAGGTTTTATCTGGAATTTTTGATCAATCTATATTAAACAAACAAATATTGTTTTTTAGAAATAGCTTGGAAAATTAATGATTAAAAAGACAACAGAGCAGTTTATAGTTGACGCAATAAAAATTCACGGCAATAAATATGATTATTCTAAAGTTGATTATAAAAACAATAGAAAAAAAGTAGAGATTATTTGTGAAGAACATGGATCTTTTTTTCAAACTCCTATGTCTCATCTACATAAAAACATCTGTAAAAAATGTTCTATTAAGAAGCAAAAACTCTCTACAAAAAGTTTTATAGAAAAAGCTAATAAAGTCCATAATAATAAATATGATTATTCTAAAGTTGATTACATTGGCGCTCATATAAAAGTAGAGATTATATGTGAAGAACATGGATCTTTTTTTCAAATCCCTGGAGATCATTTGTTTGGTAGAGGCTGCGTAAAATGTGGATATCTAAAAAGTTCTAAATTAAGAAAAAAAACAACAAAAGAATTTATTATAGAAGCAAATGAAATTCATAATGGTTTATACAATTATGATAAATCTGTTTATATTGATTCAAAAACAAAACTAGAAATAACTTGTCATATTCATGGTAGCTTTTGGCAAAACCCAAACGATCATTTAAATAATCATGGATGTTTAAAATGTTGTAATGACAAAAGAACAAAAACAACAGAACAATTTATAGTTGACGCAATAAAAGTTCATGATGACTTATACAATTATGATAAATCCATTTATATTAATAGTAATAAAAAAGTAGAAATTATATGTGAAAAGCACGGGAGTTTCTTGCAAAGCGCAAAAACACACTTAGCAGGAAGAGGCTGCCCAAACTGTAATACATCTAAAGGTGAAAACAAAATTAAAGCTATTTTAACTAATAACAAAATAAAATTTATTCAACAGAAAACTTTTGATGAATGTAAATATAAACAATTACTGCATTTTGATTTTTATGTTCCAGAAAACAATCTTTGTATAGAATATGATGGAGAACAGCATTTTAAACCTGTTGAATATTGGGGCGGAGAAGAAAGATTTAAAAAAACAAAAATAAGGGACGAAATAAAAAATAATTATTGTAATGTTAATAAAATTAATCTCTTAAGGATAGCTTATAATGAGAACATAGAAGAAACTTTAAGGAATAATTTATGCCTAAACCTATAACTACTAAAAAAAAGAAAAATTTTTATTACGATGAAGAAAAAGTAAATGAAATGTTAGTAGAATACCAACGTACCTCTCTCACCGAAATTGGTGGAGATGGTAAAATGGTTGTTCTATGGAAAGATAAAGTAATTGAAGAAAAAATAATGCTTGAAATTATGAAAATAGTTAAAGCAATTATTCAAGTTTACAGATACTATATTTTTGAGGATTACGATGATTGTTTTGCACATGCAAATATGTCATGCTTTCAAAATTTCCAGAAATGGACTAAAGAAAAAGGTTCAAGTTTCAATTTCTTTTCAATCATATCTAAGAGAAGTTTATTAAACTATACAGATAGAAGAAAGAAGCATAGAAACCATAATGACATAGCAGACCAATTAGATTTATACGACCATAAGACAATGAATTTTGATTTCTATTTAGAGGAAGTTCAAGACACTTTGATTGATATCGTCAACAAATCCTTTATAGGAAAGAAGAGAAAGAGATTCATCTCGATATCTTTAATCCTTGTTGATTATCTGAAAAAGACTAAGAAGTTTGTGTCCAAAACTGACTTCTACAGCTGGGCTAGGAGCTATGGCATGAGATCAATAGATATTAGAGAGTTTATGAAAGCAATGAGAGAGCACGGAACTGAACTTTTTGGAGATGCAGAAGTTGATATTAACTAATGAAAAAATCAACAGAGCAGTTTATAGTAGATGCCATTAAAGTTCATGGGAATGAATATGATTATTCAAAAGTTAATTATACCAACAGTAAAACAAAAGTAGAAATAATTTGTAAAAGGCATGGAAGCTTTTTACAGATACCAAACAATCACTTAAGTGGATGCATCTGTAGAACTTGTGGGTATATTAATCGCTTTAATAATAAAAAAACCACTGAGCAATTTATAGTAGATGCAATAAATATTCATGGAGATAGATATGATTATTCAAAAGTTAATTATGAGAGTGCTCACGTTAAAGTAAAAATAGAATGCTCTATTCATGGAGAGTTTTTGCAAGAACCTAATTGTCACTTAAAAGGGGAAGGGTGTAAAACTTGTGGTAATATAAAAGGAGGAGCTGTAAGAAGTAAAACGACAGCACAATTTGTTAAAGATGCAATTGAAGTTCATAATAATAAATATAATTATTCTAAAGTTGAATATATTAAAGCTCATAAAAAAATAGAAATTATATGTTCTGTTCATGGGAGTTTCTGGCAATTAGCTCATCAACACTTAAGTGGAAGTGGATGCCAGAGTTGTTCTGGAACTAAAAAAGGAGATACTAAATCTTTTATTAAGGGAGCAATTGAAGTTCATGGGGATAAATATGATTATTCAAAAGTTAAATATATAAATGTAAAAAGTAAAGTAGAAATAATATGTCCTATTCATGGTAGTTTTTTTCAATCTCCTAAAAATCACGCAAAAGGAAATAAATGTCCAAAGTGTTACGGCAGAGACAAAACAACAGAAGAGTTTATTAAAGATGCAATTAAAGTTCATGGGGATAAATATGATTATTCTAAAGTTAATTACAGCAAAAGTAAAACAAGAATAGAAATTATTTGTAAAAAGCATGGGAGCTACCTACAATTTCCTAATAGTCATTTATCTGGGCAAGGTTGCCCGAACTGTAATACTTCAAAAGGAGAACTTCAAGTTAAAGATTTTTTAGGTAAAAGGAATATTAAATTTACGCAACAAAAAACATTTAAGAATTGTAAATATAAAAAGCTTTTACGATTTGACTTTTTTCTTCCTGAACACAATACTTGTATAGAATACGATGGAATACAACATTTTAAACCAGTAAAGTATTGGGGTGGATCAGCAAATCTTGTAGAATCAAAAAAGAGAGACAATATTAAAAATAAGTTTTGCTATGATAATAACATATATTTATTAAGAATCAGATATGATGAAAGTATAAAAGAAAAGATGATGGAGTTAAAGCTATGATATTTACTGATGAAATGAAGAAATACTATGACTCACATCTTCGATGCCCTATTTGTGGTAGAAAGGTCGTCGAAACCGCAATGACACCACCTACCCCCATTGAGGGAGTTCCCTATAGGGATATACTCAATATGGTACAGTGTTCTGAGTGTGGATTTAGAGGAAAAGTAGATCAATTAAAAGGATAGAAAATGAGTGAATACGATAGCACATTAGATACAATGGATCATATAAAAAAAGTATGGGAGTTAGGGTTATTAGTAACGAATAGGTTAACTGATTACTTGAATGATCATGATCAAACAAAATTGATAAGTCCAGAGAAAGAAATTTTTGATGAAATGACACCTAAATTAGCCAGCTCTACATATGGAAGTGATCAATATAAAGAATATTTGAAACATATGAAAGTTGCATTAGATCATCATTATGAACGTTATGAGCATCACCCAGAACATTTTGAGAATGGAATTAAAGACATGTCTTTACTGAATGTCTTTGAGATGTTAATTGATTGGAAAGCAGCTACCTTAAGACATGACAATGGAGATATATTAAAATCAATTGAAATTAATCAAGAGCGATTTGGATATAGTAATGAGTTGAAACAAATATTTATTAATACAGTAGAAGAAATGGAATGGGAAAATAGAAAATGAGTGAAGAAGTAGATATAGATGCAATAATGAATAGTATAGGAGCAGATGTAGAACCAATAATTGTTGAGCAAGAAGAAGATATTGAAAGTATGGAAGATGTCATTGAAGATTTTTTAGAGGAAACAGAAGAAACTGAATTAGATACAGTAGATTTAGAAGATGAGAACGCACTCTCTAATCGAATAGTCAAAAACTCATTAGGAGTAATAGACAAAGCGAAGTTGGTGTTTGATAATTTTAGTGCTGATGTTTTTCATGGAGCTGATAAGAGTACTTCCTCTAAAGAAGCACTCTTAAAAGCATTAGATGTTCAAAATGCTGCTAATAAGAATATGATAGACTTAGCAAAAGTATTATCGTCTAAAGGTGATAAGTCTGGAACAAACATATTGATCAACACTATCTCTGAAAAACAAGCAGGAATATCATTGAATAATATTAAAGATAGTCTTTAGAAGTCCTCTAATAAATGATTAGGGGTAACAATGATATCATAAATTGGAGCTACTTTTATTATATTTGATGCTATGTCAGGGAGTAAGTATTCAACAGCAACTGAAAAAGCAATTAAGTATGGGAAGATTAAATACACTTCATCTTTTTTCTTGATAGGAACAATTACATTTGCCCTGCACATATGTCTATATTGAAATATTCCATTGATTGTTTTTAATTCTATAAAACCATTAGAAGCAATAGTAGGAACTATAACTCCTTTAGGAAACATATTTAACATATCCGGAGCATAATACCCTTGATCATGAAAATCTCTAAGTTGGCTGTCTGATAGTAATCTATAATAATCTTGCATGTTATGTATTATACAATTCTCTAATGTATTAAGAGAAGGTTCCCAATCAACTTCTTTATATCGATTAGAAAAATACTCATCAGTTAGTTCTTGATTTCCTACGAGATCAGATAATTCTGTTATTGTTTTCACTTTTCACTCCAGTAATTAGCACTTTTAAATTTTTTTGTAGGAAGAGTTATTTTAATATTCAACACTGTGATACCTTTCTTTTCTGCTTTTTTGATGCTGTCTCTTGTTCCATTAGAAACACCATCCCAGAAAGCAACTAACATATCGGCATCATCAATAATTAATTGGTTTCTAATAAATGGAGCACCTGCACCATATTGTTTGTAATCTGGTTTATGTATAATTTTTGCTATTAAATTATCATTAGCAAAATGTTCAGCTAATTGGTCAGCACCTGTTGCTCCTCCGGAGACAATGGTATCGACCTCTGGCTTAATGATAGTCATTAAAACTTTTTCTACTAAATCATAATCTACTAAACTTCTACTTCCTACGACTGCTACATTCATATTGCTTCCTTATTTAAAAAATCTTCTACTTCAACTAAAGAATTATACATATCAAGAGTAAAATAATCCTGAAGTTTAAAAATAGTTTTCTTTGGCTTTTTATTTTCTACCTCTAAGTAGTTAATGATTTCTGTTTCAGTCATAGATCGAGTAGCTATTTCTGGAGTTATATAATTTATTTCTTTATCTCCATAAAATTGCTTCATCGATATAGGTGAAATTATATTCATCAAATATTGCTTCTTCATCTATTGCATCCTCTATTATTTTTGTGATTGTGTATCCATAATTAATTATAACATATTATTCTTATTTTGTCAAGTAAAGTTAATAGAAAGGAATATACTATGCAATTTTTAGAAACATTAGATGATTTATCTGAAGACATATTAGCGGAAGCAGCAACTGCAATAGCATCGGCAACTGCAGGGAAACAACTTATTAGTATATATGAAAATCCTAGTTCATCTAAAATGGCACAAATCAATAAAGAGAATTCTCTCATTCACGGATTAAGAATAATAGTAGATATAGAAAAGAATAAAATGTATATGTTCAATGCTGAGTTAACACATTCAGCAGCTGCTCAGGAAATATATAAGAAAATAATTAGTGATACTGATGGAAAACACTTCTATGGGTTTGCAGATACAGATGGTAAGACGAAAGGATTTAGATATTTACTTAGAAGAAATAAAGAAGAAAAGAAATCATATGATAAAGTCAGAAAAATGATAGATGATAATAAATTCATAACTTGGGGAGAACAGTTCTAAAGACTAAAAAAAAGACACTCTTAATTGAGTGTCTTTTTTTATTTAAAATTTTAATTTATGAAAGGATACCATGAACTACAATAGCTGCTGGAGCTAATGCAGAAGAAGTTGTTCCTGTAAGTGCTAAACGAACATATTTACCTAATCCAGTTTCATATGCAACTTCGATATAAACAGGTGCGTCTGTATCTGTAACAACTAAACCGTCTGTAACATCAGATGCCATATTCCACCAATAAACTCCGTCCATAGAACTTTGCATTTTGTATCCGATTGTTGTACCAACAGTAATGTCAGAACTATCTTCTACAATAATTGCCATTCCTGCATAATCTAAAAGAGCAGGTGTTGCTAAACTTAAAGCTTCAGTATAAAATGTTGAAACTCCAGAAATTGCTTCAGAAATTGTTGTTGCTGCTGTAACTTCTTTTCTTGCTCCATTTGATGCTTCGTCAATTGCTACATCAATTGCTAAACCGTGAGCTAATGTTAATGTTGAAATTGCTGCATCAACTCTAACTCTAGGAATTAAACTTCCTACTGCAACCATTGCATTTTTTGCACCAGTTCCATTAACTAATGTTTTGTCTTCATCAATAGCTAAAAAAGTTGTTCCACCATCCCAGCTACCATAAGTAGTTGCAACTACGCTTACTCCAACTTTAGAAGCATCAGCTTCTGCTAACATAATTTTAGTAGGTCCGAATGTGTCGTTTTCATAAGTACCGATAACGTCACCTGTAAGTGTTACTGCTCCAATTGTTTTTGATGCAGGGAATGTGACTACTGCAGGGTATAATGCTTTTCTTAATGTCTTGTCCATTTATTTTCTCCTTGAAAATTTCTTCTTATTGTCTTTATCTTTACTACATCATAAATACATAGTATATTATAGTATATTTATGAGGTGAATTATGGAAGAAAAGAAGAAATCAATATTAATTGATGAAGAATTGCATAAAGAATTAAAAGAGTTCTCAAAACATTCAGGTATCTCTATAAAAAGTATAACAGAAATGGGGATTAGATTAATGTTTAAAAGAATAAAGTTTCCTGATATAGAAGAGTAAAGATATGAGTATGAATATATTACAATTATTAACAGAAGATGTATCATCTGCTGGAAGCTTTGAAGGAATGAAAAAAGCTTTAAGTGATATTGATATAATGAAAGTTCAACAGAAAGCAAATAAATTAGTAAAATCTTATTGTGCTCATAAAGAAGGAAAAGGATCTAATCCTCACACAGTAGGTAATCTTAAGAATAATTTATCTATGATAATGTTTGGATACTACTCTGGAAAGAACAAGAGTGCTAAGAAAGATTATACAAAAGCAATAGGAAAACTTAATAAGGAATTAAAATGAATATATTACAATTATTAACAGAAGGTATTGGGGAAAGAACTCTTTTTCATTATACTAACTATAGTAAATTAATTAAGATCTTACAGTCAGGTCACTTAAAAACTTCTTTATATGCTGGAGGGAAAGGCAAGCATCAATTAGCAACAGTTCGTCCAAGTAGCACTGCAAACGAAGCACAAATAAGTGCTTTATCTGGAGCTACAGATGGTGGAGTTAAATTTATTATTACAGCTGATAAATTAGTAGGCAATAATAAAGTTCCCGGAGCAAGAATAGAACCAATAGCTGAATATCCTGTATCATATAAAGAAAACGTCGGTGACTTCTCTGGATTAAAAGGAGCAGAGCTTACTACATTTATTACAAAGTTAGGTAAAGCAATTAAGAAAATAGAAATAGATTTAGATTTAGATTACGAAAATGCTAACATTATGCAAAAATCTAAAATGATGGATGCATTAAAAGAGATAAAACCTTTTAATAAGATGAATATTAAAAGTTTAGAAAGAATAGTTAATCAACAGCAGATGCATAGAATAACGTCTGGCGGTGGTAAGTTCACAGAGAAAGGTGAAAAGAAAGATAAGAAGTTTCACAGAGAAGGTGAAGAAAGAATTACTTTTAAGAAGCAACAAAATGTTCCTTTAGACAATAAATACATTCAAATATCTTTAGGGAAGATGGTTAAGTTTGATAGAGAGTTAACTCCTGAAAAACAACTAGAGTTAATAACTTTAATTAAAAAGAATAGAACTTTATTTACAACAATGCCCAAAGGTGAAACAACAATAGTGGATGATATATTAGGTAAAAGAAAGGAAATTCTTAAGAAGAAAAATAATGAAGATTAAAATAGGTTCAATTCCAATGTCGAGACCAGCAGACTCTAAAAAACTTGCAGCTTTTAATACATTAGTTCATATATAGATTAATGTAACAGCAAAAGGAGAGAAAAATGGCTTTAACAAAAGAAGAGCTAGCATTTACCAGTTCTATAGAAAACAAGATAAAGAAATATAATATAAGAACAACACTAAAAGAAGCTATTGGCTATTTAATTGGTCAGTTAGTTTATACAATCTATAATACAGATGGTGTTGAATTAGTTGATGCTGGTATAGAGATGTTCTTAGTTAAGAAATCATTTAGTTATTTTCTAAATGAATATAGCAGAGTAGATGTTCCTGGATTAGGAACTATTGAAATGAATCCTTATTACTTTCAGACAGAAGTAGCAAAAGAACTAATGGACTACAGAAAAATTGTTCTCGATAAAACAAGACAGTGTTTGACAGAAGATAACTTTGTAATGACTAATCGTGGATATATTTCTATCAAAGATGTGAAAGTTGGAGATAAAGTAGAAACAGTTATTAATAATAAATCCCATTTTGTTACTGTTGAGCGTTTTTATGATAACGGCAAAAAGAAAGTTTGCAGAATATTAACAAACTCTGGAGCTGAAGTAATGACAACGTTAGATCATTTAATACTTACAGAAGAAGGGTATAAAGAAGCAAGATTATTAACATTAAGTGATAAAATAATTACTTTAGTTAATAATGGAAGTTTTGGAAGTTTTAAGTTAGAAGACGATAAACATGCTGCATTAATAGGTTATTATTTAGCAGATGGAAAAGCGTCTCAGCCAATTTTTGTTAATACTAATTTAGATTATATAAATGAAGTATTAGAAGCCGGTGAAACTTTTGAAAATTGTCATCCATATATTTACAACAGACCATTAGTAGAAAACAGAAAGCAAGGATATGATTTAAGATTAGTTTCTAAAACAAAAGGTAAATTATATAGACCTATATTAAGTTTTATGAATGAGCATAATCTAAATAAAAAATCTATTGATAGAATACTAACAACAGATTTAATGAATTTGAACAAGAAGCAAATGTCTATATTGTTAAACAGATTATTTGCTGGTGATGGATATATAACATATAACAAAGACAAAAGAAGACCTAATTACATTCAATATGAAATAGGAATAGGTGCTCCAAATTATACATTATTAAAACAATTAGAGTACATATTACAAACTAAATATGGAATTCATTGTTGGATTCAAGAACAATTTGGGAAAAAACAAACACAACGATTTTGGAAAATAAGGATCTCTCAGAAGAAATCAGTATTAAAGTTTATAGATGAAATAGGGATAAAAGGAAAAACAGATACAAAAGAGATAATTGAACTAATATCTAAAGAGAAACCATATAACTCAAATCAACCATTTAATAAAATTAGAAAGATTCAAACATTAGAAGAGCCCGAAAACGTTTATGATATTACAACTGCTACAAGTAATTTTCTATCTAATTGTTTAGTTGTTCATAATAGTGGATTATCAACAATCTTTGCTCTATATAGTTTTTGGAGAGCACATTTCTTCCCTGCCGAATCAATAGATGTTGTATCAGTTAAACAAAAAAAAGCACAACAGTTCGTAAAGAAAATATATTCAACAATGAACAGCCTCCCAGAATGGATGAAGACACCAATCAAATATCAAAATCAACAGGAAATAACTTTCATTCATGGGAAATCTTCAACTTCAACAATACTCTCTGAAAGTCAATCAGATAATGCTGGTCGTGGTGACTCTTTATCTGTATTGATATTGGATGAGGTTGCATTTTATCAATCAGAAAGAATGGCAAGAAATATTATTGCGTCAGCACAGCCTACTTTAAATAAAACAGGTGGACAGTTGATATTAATTTCTTGTGTTGTTGGAGATACCTATATTTATACAGATAGTGGATTAGAACAAGTAAAAGATTACAAACCTAAAAACTGTAAATTAGGATATAACGAAATACCAGAATTTAAAATAGACGGAATAAATCATCAGCAAGAATGTAATACATTTTATGATAGTGGAATTACTGATATTTATACTGTTGAAACTTCCTCTGGATTTAAGATTTCTGGTTCTCCTATTCATCCAATGATGATAAATAAAGATGGAAAGTCTGAATTGAAAATGTTGAAAGACATTAAAGTAGGAGATAATATATTAAGTAGTTCTGAAATAAAATATAGAGGATGTTTAGAAGTTATAAACTATATCTATACACCAAAAAGAAATACAGAAAAATATATTAATATTAAAAAAATAGACAATGATTTATCTTATCTAATAGGAATTTATATAGCTGAAGGGTATATAGATAAGACGAAATATAAAATAAGTATAGCTTGTACTGAAGATTTTATTATTAAAAAAATATCAAACATTTGTAATAAATATAACTTTTCTTTTAAATTTTACAACGGAAGAATAGATATATTCGGAAAAGGATTTGTTCTTCTTTTTAATTCTTTAGGATATTTTTCTACTACTGCTAAATATAAAACAATTTCAAAAGGGAATCTTAAATTAAAAAAGACTCTAATGATAAGTTTATTACAAGGGATGTTTGATGGAGATGGATGTAATAATTATAAGAATCATTCTGTTGATTATACAAGCTATAGCTATGAACTTCTTTATCAATTAAAAATGATTTTATTAAGTTTTGGAATACATTCTTTTTTAATTAAAAAGTCAAACACATTAAGAATTTACTCCCACAGAAAGAAATTTCTTGAAAAAATAGGTTTTTCTCTACCTAGAAAACAAAATTATAATAACATAGACGAAATAAGAGAAAACAGTTATTTAAAAGAAAGTACCCATGATAACATATTACTTAGTGGAATGATAGACAATACTGTCTTAAGTGTCATTAAAGAAAAAAGCCAAAAAAACACTTATGATTTCACTATTCCAGAATCTAAAAGTTTTTATGCTAATGGGTTGTTAGGAAGTAATACACCTAACGGAGTGGCTGGAAAAGGTGCTTATTATTATGAGCAAGTAACAGCAGCAAGAGCAGGAAGTAAAGACACTAAGTATTTAGAAATTGACTGGTGGGAAGTTCCTGATGATGAAAAAATTAAAGGGCCAAAGAAAGGATATAACGACATCCTTGATAAAGCAGTCAAAGAAGGATATTATTATAAACCAGAAATAAAGAAAAAATATAATGAATTCTTTAAACCGATAGCAAGAGAAACATATTTAGATAATGAATGGTTAAAAGCAGCACACGACGATTTAAATACAGCAGCATATCGTCAAGAGATATTACATGATTTTATTGTTGCAGGAGATAAAGTCTTTTCCGAAGAGATACTTTCTAATGTAGAAGAAAGATTGAGAGAACCAATAACTAAAGATGTCTTCGGGACTTCTGAGTATGAAGGATGGTGGATTTGGAAGAAGCCAATTCCTGGACATAGGTATATAGCAGGGATTGATGTTTCATCAGGAACAGGTAAAGACTTCTCTACTATGGAAATTCTTGATGTTGCAGAATACGAACAAGTAGCAGAATACAAAGGTCATATGTCTACACCAAACTTTGCAAGATTTATAAAAAAAGCTGCTATATATTACAATGAAGCATACTTAGCAATAGAATGTAATAGTATAGGTGAAGCAATTTTCAATGGCGTATATTATTCAGAAATTGATCCATACCAGAATGTATATAAACAGAAAAAGACCAAGAATGGAATCACACGGATGACAGGTTGGACTACAGACGTTAAGACTAGAAAGTTATTGACTAATGATTTTATTGATTGGATTACTGTTCCTGAGTTGTTTGATAGTATAAAGATTTATAGCAAGAGATTATGGATGGAGTTATCAACTTGGATATGGGCAGGTGGAAATAAACCAGAGCATTCTGGTGGATCAAATGATGATACTATCATATCACTAGCTTTAGCTTTATACTTAAGAAATAAAGCTATAAATTCTGGAGAATCTTTTTTAATAACTGATGACGGTGAAGTAATAGAGTCTGGCAGTAAAGATAATTCTGAAGATAGTTCTTTAAAAAGAGTTGCGGAAACTTTTGATGTTCTTTCTTCTGATACAATGGACAATGATGATTTTGAAGATTCATATGGATGCTCTAAGGAAGATTATGAATGGTTAATAGGAACCACAAATTAATATTAGATATAAATGGAATAAAAGTACTAGAAGAAATAGTAGATTATGGAATTAAATATACGTTTCTCGATGGAGATAATAAAGTAACACTAGGTCTAACTGAGTTTTCTTTTGATGAGTTTTATAGTTATAGTAAAGAGTTTGGTTCTTTTAAAGAATATGATATAATGAAATCATATGAAGTTAGAACAATTACAGGGTTTGACTGGGAAATTGAATTTGGAAAAGATAGACCAAACGTTAAACGGTTTTTTAAGGTTTTCGAAATTCTAGGTAAAAGATATGCTAAACTTTTTAAACCTGATATTATATATTACTCATATGAAGATGAAAGAATTCATAGAAGTGATAAGAGATGGATCATGGAAGGCGGATATGAATTGGTTCATGAAGGTAACCTAGAAGAAGACAAAGTAGCAATATACTATAAAGATCATAAAGAGAAAAACGATGAGATATAAAAACAAAAACACAATGAGAAATGAATTAGAGATGGCTAAGAGAGCTGGTGGTACCTTGAATAGAGGGACTGGAGATATTCTTTCTAAAGTAAAAAGTGCCGCTAAAAAAAAATTAAATAAGCCAGCAAGCCTTACAAGAATATTGGCAAGAAAGCAAGGGAAAGTTTCAGGAATGGGACAAAACGAACAAGAGAAAACAATAGAAAAAATAGAAGATAAAACATTAGGTAAAACTTCAACTTCTAATAACCCTAACAACATTAAAGTTAGAGAAGACTTATATAAAGATATGAGTATTAAAAACCCTAAAGCATTAAGAATTTTGGCTCTAACAGATCCAAATGCCAAAAAGTTTTTAGAATTAAAGACAGCAGGAGTATAATATATGCCACTTATAGATGGAGTTGAAGTATTTGTAGATGAAAAAGCAGCAAGAAGTATCCAGACAGATATTAATGCTATCTCTGATCTCGGTCAGGAACTAAAGACAGATATTGATCCTAAAAAAATAGACTTAACTGATGACTCATATTCAGATGGTTCCGACTTTAATATCTTTTTTGATGATACAGAGTTTGGTCAGGGAAGTGATTTAACTAACAGAAAAACAGGATATGATACATATAAAGAAATGGATGGGATGGAATTCATTCATAGAGGTATTGAAATTATCTCAGATGATTCATCACAACCTAATGACTCTGGTGATGTAATGAAATTCTTTTCTGATGATGAAGCAATTAAAGATGTTCTTGATGAAGTTTTTATCAAGAAATTAGATATGAATAATGAATTATGGACTATCTTCTATGAGACAGTTAAGATGGGTGATAATTTTTATGAAATTGTTCCGGATGATTATAAGAAGCCAAAAGAGATTAGAAGAGTTAGATACCTAGAACCAGACAAAGTAGAGAGAATAGAAAAAGATGGTAAGCTTTCTCACTTTACATATAAAGTAGTTAAGAAAAAAGAAGGAACTGGAGCATCAAGAACTGCTCAAGAGGTTTCTGAATATAGATTATTCCCTTGGCAAATCATTCACTTCAAAATAGATAATAAATCTCATGCACCTTATGGTGGATCTCTATTAGAAGCAGGAATTAGAACTTACAGACGTTTAGTTATGCTTGAAGATTTAATGTTAGTATATCGAATAAGCCGAGCACCAGAAAGAAGAGTATTCTACATAGATGTAGGTAATCTCAATGCTGTTGAGGCTAAACGATTTTTAACTAAAATGAAAAATGCTTATAGATCACAATCCTTTATAGATGAGAATGGAAATATTAATAAGAAAGCAAATGTAATGTCAATTACATCTGATATATTTGTTCCTGTAAGAGAAGGTCAAACTGGAACTAGAATTGAAACACTTCAAGGTGGAGCAGCAATGGGTAATTCAGGTTCTGAAGATCCATTACTAAAATATTTTAAAGATAAGATACTTAAAACAATGAATATACCTCCTAGTTATATGGGTGAGCAAGCTAATTTAGAAAGAAGCTTGTGTTTACATCCAGAAACAAAGATAAAGCTTACAGATGGAAGAGATTTATCTATAAAAGATATTTCAGAAGAGTTTAAAGACGGTAAGAAAAATTTTGTATATTCAATAAAAGATGGAGAATGGGTTATTAAGCCTATTAAATGGGCAGGAATGACTCGTCAGGATGCTGAATTAGTTGAAGTGGTGCTTGATAACGATAAAACAATAAAAGCAACTCCTGATCATAAATTTATGTTAAGAGATGGAAGTTATTGTGAAGCACAGGACTTAAAAGAAAACACTTCATTGATGCCAATATATTCAAAGTTATCTTCAAGTAAAAGTATGCCTAATTATGAAATGCTTATGAACAACAACACAGGAGAATATGAATATACCCATAGAATAATTAAGAAAAATGAATTGAGAGAAGAATATAAAAAAAATATAAGCTCAAAAGAAAGAAAAACTACTACGCATCATATTGATTTTCTTAAAAATAACAACAATCCAAGTAATCTTATCTGTATGACTAACAAAGATCATTGGAATTTGCATAGTTATATGATGAAAGAAAAATGGAAAAGCGAAGAGTATAGAAAAAAAATGTGTAAGAGAGGATATACAACTGAAAAACAAATTCTTAAAGTTATTGGTGAAATAAAAAATGATAGTTTGCTTAATGTTTCTAAGTATATGAATATTAATAGAATGACATTAAGATATATCATTCAAGATTTTGGATATAAGGATTGGGAAAGTTTTATTTTAGAAAACCTTAATGAGTATAATGCATTAAAAACTAAAACTAAAAAATTAAAAATTGATTCAATTAAAGAACAACTTAGTGTTTCTAAGAACTCTATAGAAGTTTCAAAATTCTTTAAAATTTCTAATGTTACTTTACTCAATTATATAAAAAAAGAAGGATATGAAAGTTGGGCAAATTTTATAAATAAAGAATATTATTTTCCGGAAATAATGAAAATTAGAAATGAGTCAAGAGTTTTCATTTCTAAATCCTTAAAAATTTCTACTACTACAATAACTAATATCTTAAAGGCTCTAGGTTATAAAAAAGGGTTAAATGAATTAAGAGTTTGTTATCCTTATAATCATAAAGTAAAACAAGTAAGATTTTTAGAAGAAACAGTTGATACATATGATATTACAGTAGATGATGAAACCCCTAACTTTGCTTTATCTGCAGGAGTAGTAGTTCATAATTCAACTATTGACCAGAAATTTGGTAGATTTATTGAGAGAGTTCAGTCACAGATTATTCAGGGACTTAATAAAGTAGCAGCATTAGAGTTGTTCTTCAAAGGATATAAAAAGGAAGATCTAAGTAATTTCAAAATTGAACTTACTCCTCCATCTAACGTAAAAGAGATAACAGAAATTGAATTAATTAACCAGAGAATGGCCCTTATCGCCGCTATACAGCAGTTAAATCTTTTTCCTAATGAATGGATACTTAAAAACATCTTAAAAATGTCTAATAAAGAGATTGCTGATATTACATTACAAAAAAAGTTAGAAGGTAATGAAGCACAAGCAGGTGGAATGGCAGCAGGAGTTCCTGGAGATATTGCTGGAATGGAAATCCCAGCAGGAGCAGTTCCTCCAGAAGGTGAAGCACCTCCAGAAGCACCAGTAGATTTAGAAGCATCTACAATAACAAATATGTTTGGTAAAGATTTCTTAATAGAAAATAAAACAGACTTCTTTAACTTAATAAAAGCATCTAAAGATTATAACAAGACAGCAGATTTAGCTCCTATGTTTGAAGCAGCATCTAGTTTTATAACTGGAAGTGTAAAAGTTAAAAGTAATAAACTTAATAGAAATAATATAGTTGCTTTAACATCTCTTAATGAGTTTAAAGGAATAGACTTTGAAAGAAGAGTAGTTACTCTATGGGAAAAAGATGAGAGTGGAACACTTAAGTCTTTGAATGAATTAACAGTTGATTGTGGAAATACAATATTAAATGGATAAAGTTTATACATTAGGATCATTACTAGAAGAACTAAAGGAACAGACCCCTAAATTTGAAGTGGGTCAATTCCTTGAGGTTCAAAAAAGTATATATCCTACAACAAAGGTATTTAAAGAGTTTAAGAATATACTCATAGAAGAAAAAGAATACACTTTACCTTTAGCTGCATCGCACAAAGGTAAGAGACAATTCAAAAAAGATAATAGTCCATTTTTTAACTTTTCTAAAGATAATACTAGAGGGGATTTTTTAGAGATTATAGAAACAGATGGGAACACTGCTAAGTGTATTAATAGATCCCTGAAAGAAGAAATACAACAAAGATATTATATAAATGAAGATATGAAATATATACAAATTACATTTGATCATGTAGTGGACAATACGATTAAGAGAGTTTATAGAGGAATAAAAAAATACATTTAGAATATTTTATGGAGGCAAAAATATGGCTTTAGAAATGTCATTAAGAGAATTTGAAGACATGAACCTTTACTCAAATAAGAGTATGGAAAAAATTATCTCTTCAATAGTTAATGAATCATCAAACGCAGCACTTGTTAATATGTACGAAGATAGTATGATCCTATTAGATCATGAGAACGGAAGTTTTTATACTGCTGAGTATAACTTTGAACCAAAGACATTAACACTTACTATGGAAAACTTTGAAGAAATCTTTTTAACAAAAGAAGAATCAGGGTTTAAGGATTCAATCAAAAACTTTTTTGAAGATGAAAATGCATCAGTTGATGATCTTGCAGAATCTTACAAAGAAAACGTAATAGAACAAGAAGCATTTATTAATGAATTAATTAATGAATCCCTTGCAGTAAAGGACTTTGAAGACGTAGTAGATTATAGTCAGCTTGCAGAAGCTAACGACAATCTTTCTATTAAGAATGAAAAGTTTTTCAAAGAGTATCAAGCTAGACTTGAAACACATCCTATCAATGAAGTTAAATTTTTTAACTTTGAAGATAAAGTAATAGTATCATTGCTTGAAAATGAAAAAGTGAAACTTGTTAATTCAAGTATTGCCGAAAAAGCTAATGATTTATGGAAAAGAGCAGAGTTTAAAGAAGGTTTCGTTGAAGCAGCAGTATTATTTGTTGAAGATGTAGAAGCAGGTAAGGAAAAATTTGTAACACTTTTTGAAGAATATCCACAAGTATTTTTCTTAGATAACGCTGACAGAAAAGCAATGTTTGGTAAAGCAATCATTTCTAATGCAACACTTAGAGAATCTTTACAAGATCTTTCTAAAGGTATGGAAATTCTTTTTGAAGATGAAGAGATTGAAGCAGTTAGATCAGCTTATATAACAGAAGCTGAAGGTGAAGAAGAAAAAGATACTGCAGAAGATGATACTGAAGAAGATGATGATATTGATCCAGAAGAAGAAGCTAAAGAATTAACACCAGAACAAATTAAAACTATTTCTGGAGAATTAAAGAAACTTGCTGAAAAAATGGAAGACGAAAAACTAAAAGAAAAATTAGATAAATTAATTGCAAAACTTGATGGTAGTATAGAAGAAGGAACTCGACCTGATCTTATCAAAGAAGCAATTTATCTTCTAAGCATATAAGGAGAAAATTGATGAATAAATTAATGAATGAATTATTAGTTGAAGAATTTGAAGATCTCTTTAAAGATGTTATTAATGAAGAAGAGATGAACGATAAACAAAGAAAAGCTGCTTTACGCAAACTTAAAAGTGGAAAGGCTTTTAAAGCACTTCCTTCAATTTTTAAAGAAAAAGAAACTATACTTGCTGCCGGACTTTCAGTTGATATGGTACAGAACGATATTGGTAAAAAATATGCAGATGCTTATAAAGCATTTCAAAAAAATACTACTGAACAGGCAATTTTTGGAAGTGTTGAGCATAAAGAAAACATAGCAGCTGCTAAGGCATCATTAGCTGTCATGAAAAAGTATATTGGTAGAGTTGAAAAGATTTCTACTTCTTTAGAAAAAGGAAGTAAAAAAGTCGCTTCTATTGCAGGTAAAGCAAAAGTTGCAATAGCAAACACAGAAAGAAAAGGTGTTATGGATAAAGAAGCAACAGATAAAGAAGCAACAGATAAAAAGACAGCAGATGATGCTATTGCTAAAAAAGAAGCATCTAAGAAAGCAAGAGAAGATAAGAAAGTAGCTAAGGCAAAAATGGTATTGAAAGAAGCATTTAAAGCTAAAGTAAAATCTAAACTTCCTAAGAATATGAACCTTGCATCTTTTGGAAAGGTTAAATAAGGAGACTGATATGTTATTTTTAGAAGATTATATAGACATATTTGAATATCAGTTATTAGAATCTAAAAAAGAATCAGGTGGCTATTTCATTCGTGGAGTAGTCTCCAGAGCTGGTTCATTGAATAAAAACAAAAGAATTTATCCAATGAATGTTATGGAATCAGCTGTAGAATCTCTACAAGAAGCTGTTGGAAATGGCGGATTTGTAGGTGAACTTGACCATCCGGCCTGTATTGGGGTTAGCGACTTCTCCATTCTTGGAAAAGAAGGGTGGGGAGATTTTTTAGATTATAAAGTAGGTGATGAAGTAGTTACCTTTAGTGAAAATAATGCAATTGAGTATCAAAAAATTGAAACAATTATAAATGAACCTTGGAAAGGCAAAATATATCCTTTTAAAGGTAGAAATATTGACACTTCGTTTACAGGAACTCATAGATTGTATTTAGAGAATAGATATGGCAAAAGAGAAGTAGTTACTGTTAAAGAAGTTTTTGATAATAGAAAAAAGTATAATAAACATAAAATTATCAAAATAGGAAAATGGGATAATGAAACTAATGATACAATGATGGTTGGAAAAGAAGAAGTAAATATAAAAGCGTTTATGGCTTTTATGGGATTTTATTTATCAGAAGGATTTGCTTCCAAAGATCCTTATTTAGTTGGTATATCTCAAAACGAGGGAGTTATTGCTGATGAGTTTAGGGAAATATTAGGTAAATTGCCATTTGAAGTAAAAGAATACACTCAAAAGAATAGAGATAATGTTATAATTATGTTTAGTATTAGAAACAAAGATCTTTATGAATATTTAAAACCTATTGGTAATTGTTATACAAAATATATTCCATTAGAATTAAAACAAAAGGATGCTCCCTATTTAGAGGAATTAGTTGACTGGTTTGTTAAAGGAGATGGCAGAGACCAAAGGCATTATAAAGGTAGTAAAAGAAGAAATTTATTTTCTGTGTCTAAAAGGTTGATTGAGGATTTACATGAATTAGTTATTAAAATTGGTGGAAGTGGTAATTGGACTGAAGTAGATACTACTGAAGATTATATGTTTGCTGATCATTTAATTGAAGCAAAGAACAAACATACTTTATATCAACTTAATTTATCTACAACAAAAGGTATTTATTTAGATGAACGATTTTTATCAATCACAGAAGAAGACCATGATGATAATGTTTATTGTATAACAGTTCCTAATGGAAATTTTTATATGAAACAAAATGGAAAATCTTTTTTAACCGGAAATTCACCAAAAATTAATATCAATAAAATATCACATAAGATAACTAAATTGAAGATGGCTCCAGATGGTGCTGTTCTTGCTGAAATGGTTGTTCTTGATACTGTTGAAGGTAAAACTTTAAAAAAATTGATTGACGGTGGAGTTAGACTTGGAGTTTCAACTAGAGGACTTGGTGGTGTAAAACCATATAATGGACCTTTAGGAGAAGGGCTTGTAGAAGTTCAGCCTGGATTTACAATGAAAGCAATTGATGTTGTTTTTGATCCTTCTGCAGGAACTGATGGAAGACCAAATTTTGTAACAGAAGATACAACTGAAAATGGTATCATACTTGGACATACGGCTAAATTTGAAAGAGTTTGGGACGATGTTTTTGGAGGATTATAAGATGGAAGAAATTAATGAAGCTTTAGGCAATACAATTGCACATCCTATCTTAGCTGGGAAAGCTCAACAGGCTTTTACTACAGAACTTAAGAGGTGGAAGGAAGCTGAATTTATTACTAAATGGCAGAAGAACAAATTTTTCTCTAAGGTTAGAATTTATGTGAAAGGTATTGATCAACCATATGTTATTAATATAACACATACTCTTGGAAAAAAAGATCAAGAAGGTGAAACTGCTAAAGAAAAATTCAAATCAAGACTTATTGGTAAAGTTAAATCTCCTTTTAGATTTTTTCATACCTTTAATAATTGGGGTTACTATGAAATCGTAGAGAAATTATTTGATATAATTGAAGACGATGTAGATAAAGGCAAACCACAAAAGAAAAAAGGTTTAGACTTAGATAGTGATGAAGCACAGAAATTTGAAGCAGATATGGCTAAATCAATGGCAGAAGCAAAAAGAAAAGTATCTATTTTTAAACAAATCGATAAAGGAAACTTTGCAATTACTATGTCAGAAGAAATAGTGAATGAGATTCGAAAGAACTCTGGAATTATAAACGAAACAAACAAAGACAAGGAAATATAAAACCTAGTTTTTGAATATTAAGTAAGATAATGTTATACAAAACATAATTTTATATAGAAAATTTATTTGGAGGAAATAATATGGCTAATGAAATACTTCATATGGAACTATCTACTGAAGATGAAACATTACTTCGTGAAAGTCTTTCTACTTGGAAAGAAGAAGTTTATGCAACATTATTAGAAGAAGTTGAAGAATTAAAGTCAACTAAGATTGAGGAACTCGAAGAAGCTAATAGAGAATATCAAGAAGAAGTGAAAGAAGAATTTGCTCAGAAAATGGTAGATGCTCTTAGTGAAATGAGAACTGAAATTAGATCAGAAGTTTTAGTTGAAATGGTTAATTCAAATCCTGAATTACAGATACTTGAAAAAGTAAAAGAACTTATCGCACCAACACTTAACGAAGAATACTTTGGCAACATTTATGCTGAAGAAATTCAAACTCTCAAGGAACAAAATGATGAACTTGTTTCAGCACTTGAACTTGAAGAAGGAGCAGAAACTCTTGCTAACCTTATAGCTCCTTATTCTGAAAAAACACAGAATATTATTCTTGCTATGGTTAAAGAAGGAAACTCAGAAGAAGTTACAGAACAATTCTATGAGTTGATTGAAAGTCTTAAAGAAGTTGAAAACGACGAAGATCTTGATGAAGATGACGACGTAGAAGATGAAGATGAAGACGAAGATGAAGATGACGATGAAGATTACGAAGACGAAGACGAAGACGACGAAGAAGAAGAAGATGATGATGTAGAAGAATCTGCTGGTGACGGTGATGAAGATTCTTATATCAACGAAGAAGAAACTGGAAAAGAAAAAGATACCCCTAAAAAGATGAACTCTTTACTTTCAGAAATCGCTGGAATGTCTAACGTATAATAGATAAACCTATTATTTTAGACATACTGTGAAGATACTATTAGATAATATATTATATGGAGGACAAATACATGTATTTAGATAGAAATGCACGTCTTAATGAAGAAAAGGTCATGGTTGATAAATGGTCTTGGTTAACAGAAGGACTTGAAAACAAAGACGACGTGGTTAATACATCACTCGTACTACAGAATTCTTACGAATCTATGATTGCAGAAGGACAACTAGCAGAAGGTTGGTTGGAATCACTTCTTAACGAAGATAACTTGAATGAAGCACCACAGAACTCAACATCGGTAGGCAGCAATGTTATACCAAAAGTTCTTTTTCCTGTTATTAGAAGAGTAATGCCTGCACTTATTGCAAATCAGTTGGTTTCAGTTCAACCAATCACATCAAGAACTGGTATTATTTATAATATCGCTTATACATTCTCAGATACAAAAGGTAACATTTCATCTGGTGATGAATACACAGGAAATGTAGTTCAGGGAGCACCTGGATATGCATCTTTTTATTCATCAGAAAAAATCGGTCCTTTTACAGCTGAAATTGCGGCTAGTGGTAATGAAACATCAATTACTTCTAACACAACAACTTTTTTTGGAACTGATATTACTGAATTTGAGATCAAAAGAATTGAAGTTTATAATGCATCTGGAGTTGCTTATGCAACTGTATTAGATGAAACTGCTGTATCAATAGATTTCGGTGTAACTGGATCTAATGTAGGTTACAAATCAACTGCTGGAACAATTCAGTTAGAAGATGTTGCTGAAACTGCAGGAATTTGGACAGCTGGAGAAACTGTAACTGTTTATTTAGTTTATAATCAGGAAGGTTCTAGTAAGATACCAGAAATGGAATTCTCAATTAACAGTCAGACTGTTGATACAACTGAAAGAAAATTAAAGATCAGATGGACTAAAGAAGCTGAACAAGATATGAAAGCTTTCCATAAGATCGACGTAGAAAGCGAATTAGTTAAAGTAGCTTCTATGGAAATGAATTATGAAATTGACCGTGAACTTCTTACTTATATTAGTGATATAGTTCCAGCATCACTTTCTTTTGTTCATGATTGGGCAGCAGACGCATCAGTTACAGGAAATAATACTTCTGGTAATTACCTAGATAGACATAGAGCTCTTGCTCAGAAAATGGCTATGGTTGGTGCAAAAGTTGCACAGTATAATAGACAAGGATCAGCAAACTGGGCAGTAGTTTCTCCTCAGATTGGTACAGTTCTTGCAATGCTTCCTTCTTTTAAGGGCGAAATCGCTGGTTCAGGAATGAACGTTCAGCAGATTGGTGTTCTTGGAAATGTTAAGGTTTATGTAGACCCTAATAATACAAGCAACGAAATTCTTATGGGTTATAAAAGCACATCATCTACTTATGGTGCTGGTGTAGTTTACTCACCATACACAAACTGGATGAGTAATACAGTTACACACCCAGATAACTTTAATAGCATTAGAGGATTTTTCAGCAGATACGCAGTGACAAAAGTAGTTAGAGGAGAATATTTCTACTCTAAACTAACTATTGCAAACTTAACATTTTAAGTTAACTTAGTATAAAAAAAGACCCTTTCAATTGAAAGGGTCTTTTTTATTGACAAAAAAAGAATAATAGAGTATAATAGTTATATGAAGATATATAAAATATTAAACAGAAATAAAGAAGAAAAAGTAATTGACAACAGTCTAACAGATGAAGAAATTATTTCTAACTGCTCATATCACGATAATATATTTTTTACTTGTAGTGAATGTAATGAAATTGGAAATAGAGAAAAGTATAAATTTGAAAAAGAAGGGAATGTTTTTCTTTGTAAAAAATGTCGTCTGTCAAGTCTTGATAGAACAAAGTATAAAAACAAAAAAAGAACTTCTGAGTTTTATTCTAATATGTCAAATAAGAGAACAAAAGAAAGTTTTGAAAAAGCAAAGATAACAAGAGAAGAAACTAACTTAAAAAGGTATGGAGTTAAGAATCTCATGCTTTTAGATGAGACTAAAGAAAAAATAAAAGAGACTAACTTAAAAAGGTATGGAGTTAAAAATCCTATGCAGTCTGACGAAATAAAAGAAAAATCGAAGATGACTAATTTAAAAAGATATGGAGGGACAACTCCATTTTTCTCTAAAAAGATAAGAGATAAAGCTAAACAAACCAATTTAGAAAGATACGGTGCAGAGCACGCTTTACAAAATGAAGTAATAAAGAAGAAAGGCATAAGAACCTGTTTAGAAAACTATGGTGTAGAAAACATTTTTCAGTATTCTGAGACAAGAAAGAAGTTAAATAAAAAAATTTTTTGCAACAACATAGAAAGTATAAAGAAAGTAGGATTTACTCCTCTTTTTGATATAGATGATTATATCGGGAAGAAAAACAATATAAATTATAGGTGGAGATGTAATAAATGTCAAACTGAATTCGATGACAAATTTTACAGCAAAAAAAATTTCCCAAGATGCCCTAAATGCAATCCATTTATTAAAGGGTATTCATTAGGAGAAATAGAACTACTTAACTTTATAGAAGGTGCTATAAAATATAGAGATAGGTTTGAAATAGATGCATATCTTGAAGATAAAAAAATAGGATTTGAATATAATGGATTATACTGGCATAGCGATATATTTAAAGCAAATGATTATCATTTAAATAAGACTAAATATTTCCAAGAAAAAGGAATAAGAGTATATCATATATTTGAAGATGAATGGAATAATAAAAAAAATATAGTAAAAAGCATTATCAACACAAAACTAAATATATATACAGAGACTGTTTTTGCCAGAAAGTGTATTATTAAGGAAGTTAGTAAAACTGAAGCAAGAGAGTTTCAAGATGAAAATCACATACAAGGAAAAGCGGCAAGCTTATATAATTTAGGATTATATTACAACAATGAATTAGTTTCATTAATGACATTTGGAAAAAGCAGGTTTGATAAAAAAATAGACTGGGAACTTGTAAGATTTGTTAATAAAAAAAATACCAAAATAACTGGCGGAGCTTCTAAGTTATTTAAAAACTTTTTAAAAAATCATAATGGTTCTTCTATAATTAGTTATTCTGATGAAAGATTATTTGATGGAGGATTATATAAAGTCCTTGGGTTTCAATATTCCCATACTACAAAACCAAACTTTTATTATGTTAATAATGGAAATAGATACAACAGAATGATGTTCCAAAAGCATAAGTTAGAAGGGAAAATAAGTAATTTTAATAAATTACTTACAGAAAGGGAAAATATGAAAATAAATAATTTTAATAGAATATACGATTGTGGGCAAAAAGTTTGGATATATTAAAAATAGAAAAAACAAACGGAAAACTCTTTGAAGGAACGTTAGAAGATGCTGGAAATCATTACTATGTTTTTTTTAAATGTGAGAATTGTGGTAAAGAAAGTAAAAAACAAAAAAGAAGGATAAATTTAAATGGATTGTATTGTGCTGACTGTCTCTTAAAAGGGAATAAGCATTCAAAAGAAACAAAAAATAAAATCGGAATAGCAAGTAAAAAAAATAACAATATACAACTAATGAAAAATTCGTTACTAATTTCTGATGGAGTAGATAATGCTTCCAAAATTAAATCGGTTATTCTTCATAGAAAAGAAACTAATTTAAAAAAGTATGGAGGAACATCTCCTATGGCTTCTGAAGAAGTTAGAGACAAAGTAATTAAATCTAATCTAAAAAAATCATTATATGAGATTATAGATTCCGGATTTACTCCTCTTTTTGATATAGATGATTATATTGGAAAATATAAAAGTCAGTATTATAAATGGAAATGTAATGAATGTGATACTAATTTTGTAGATAAGTTTAATGATAAAAAAACTATTCCAAGATGTCCTAAATGCAATCCATATGTTAAAGGATACTCAAAAGGAGAAATAGAATTAAAGGATTTTATAAAAGGTTCTATAAAATATAGAGATAAATTTGAAATTGATGCTTATATTGAAGATAAAAAAATAGGATTTGAATATGATGGGTTATATTGGCATAGCGATATATTCAAAGCGTCTACTTATCATTTAAATAAAACAAACTATTTTCAAAAAAAAGGAATAAGAGTTTATCATATTTTTGAAGATGAATGGATTGAAAAAAAAGAAATAGTTAAATCAATTATTAATACAAAGTTAAACATATATGCAGAAACAATATATGCAAGAAAATGTATTATTAAAAGTGTAAGTAAAGTTGAAGCAAGAGAGTTTCAAGATGAAAATCACATACAAGGAAAATCTTCAAGTTTTATTGACTTAGGATTGTATTATAATAATGAATTGGTTTCATTAATGACATTTGGTAAAAGCAGATTTAATAAAAATTATGATTGGGAGTTAATAAGATTCGTAAATAAAAAAAATACAAAAATAACTGGAGGAGCATCTAAGTTATTTAAAAACTTTTTAAAAAATCATAATGGAAGTATTATTAGTTATTCAGATGAAAGATTATTTGACGGTCAATTATATAAAATTCTTGGATTTGAATTATTACATCAAACATCACCACAATATTATTACATAGATAATAAAGGAAAAAGATATAACAGAATGAATTTTCAAAAAAAACTGTTAAAAAATAAATTAAAAGTTTTTGATTCTAATTTAACAGAAAAAGAAAATATGAAAATAAATAATTTTAATAGAATATACGATTGTGGGCAAAAAGTTTGGAGTTTTAAAGGAGATGTAAAGATAATTATAAATACTAAACCGCAAGGACAATACAATGAAATTAAATGAATTTAATGAAGCATATGATGAGTATACTTTGACTGAAGAATATTATCTGGAAGAAGGATTAAAATTTTTCAAGAAAAGCAAGAGACTTAAGAAATATGCTAATAAGATAAACAAGAAAATAAATAAAGCAGAAAAGAAAAATAGAATCGATCCAAGAAAACTTAGTAACCTTAAAGTATTAAGTAAAAACCTTATTAAATTATCTGACGGCTACGCAGCTGTCGAAGATAGTTTTTCTAAAGGTGATGCTAATAAAAAAGTATCTAAAGAAAAACTTAAAGGATTAGATAAATCTAATAAAGAAATATTAGGTAAACTCAAATCAGCAGAAACTATTGGAGTTCTTAAAGCAATCGGTTTAGGTGCAATAGTTGTTGGATTAGGAACTGTTTTATTTCAGGTCGGAATGACACCTCAAATGACATCTGTTCTTACAAAAGGTTTTCAAGATGCAA
>Ga0307989_1000221_pt1 | contig 41201 bp, 34 predicted proteins | sample EllFjometagen185_FD_203164 | JGI IMG/M metagenome (GOLD analysis project Ga0307989, IMG submission 203164) | Marine microbial communities from Ellis Fjord, Antarctic Ocean - #185 | ecosystem: Environmental > Aquatic > Marine > Unclassified | place: Southern Ocean | collected 2014-10-08 | reverse complement strand
TGGTAAGAGTTTTGGAACTGAGATCTGGTTCAAATTAGAAAATTCAGAAAAGTTGATCAAAGTTTTCACAACACGACCTGATACAATATTTGGTTGTACTTTTATGGCACTTCCACCAGAACATCCATTAGTTACAACCTGGCTCAAAGCAGAACCAAAAAATTCCAACATGTACAAGTTCTGTGATAGAGTGATGAATGAAGACACTATAACCAGAACAGCAGAAGATACAACTAAAGAAGGGATTTTCACAGGTAGATTTGCTATAAACCCTGTAAATGGAGAAAAAGTGCAGATCTGGATTACTAATTATGTACTTATGGATTACGGAACAGGTGCTGTGATGGCTGTTCCAACCCACGATCAGCGTGATTTCGAATTCGCAAAAAAGTATGATATCCCGATGAAAATAGTTATTCAAAATCTTGGAAAAGATCTAGTTCTAGAAGAGATGATAGCTGCTTATACTGAACCGGGAACTCTTGTGAATTCCAACAAATTTGATGGAATGGAAAGTAGAAAATCAATGAAATCCATTTCAGAATGGATGGCTGCCAACAACATGGGAGAAGAGACGATTACCTATAGACTACGTGACTGGGGAGTTTCGCGTCAGCGTTACTGGGGAAATCCAATTCCAATAATTTATTGTGATGATTGCGGAACAGTGCTGGTTCCAGATGAAGATCTACCAATCAAGTTGCCCGAGAATGTTGAACTAGGTAAAACCACTCAGAATCCGTTATTGTCAGTTGATGATTGGGTTAATGTGAAATGTCCAAAATGCAGTAAACCAGCTCGACGTGAAACAGATACGATGGATACATTTGTTGATAGTTCCTGGTATTATGCACGTTATGCTGATCCAAAAAATGATAAAGAGCCGTTCAATAAAGCAATTGCTAATGATTGGTTGCCGGTTGATCAATACATTGGAGGTATCGAACACGCTGTGATGCACTTGATGTATGCACGTTTCTTCCATAAATTTATGCGAGATTTGGGACTCGTGAATTCTGATGAGCCTTTTGCAAGATTGCTTACACAAGGCATGGTTACAAAAGATGGTGCGAAAATGAGTAAATCTAAAGGTAATGTGGTAGATCCACAATATATAATCGATCGTTACGGAGCAGATACTGTACGTGTTTTTATGTTGTTTGCTTCTCCACCGGATAAAGATTCTGAATGGAGTGATGAAGGCGTGAAAGGTGCTTTTAGATTCCTGAATCGTGTTTGGCGAATATTTGATGAAAATCTTGAGTTAATAAAAAAATACACTACCACCTTGAACGGAGGCGAAAGCTCAGACAAAGAATTGAGTTTGGAAATTAAGAAACTCCGCTACAGCACTCATTTCACGATAAAAAAAGTGCTTAACGACATAGAAAATAGGATGCAGTTCAATACTGCCATCGCAGCTGTGATGGAACATTTGAATAATGTTTACTCTATTAAGAATGTGAATAAGTTGAACGACTCGGAGAAAGCGATTTTCGTGGAAAGCTGCATTGCAATTCCGCACCTGATGTATGTCTTTGCACCGCACCTTAGTGAAGAATTGTGGAAGCTGATTGGAAATGAAAGCTTATTGCACGAAGCTGGCTTAGCAAAATTTGATGAAAAATATCTTGTTCAAGATGAGATCACATATGTAATCCAGATCATGGGTAAAGTTCGCGGTAAGATAAATGTATCGGTTGATGCAACTGATGATGAAATAAAAAAATTGGCTTTGGAAGTGGGAAACGTGAAGAAATCTCTGGAAGGGAAAAATATTCTGAAGATGATAATTGTTCCGAAGAAGCTGGTGAGCATTGTTGCGAAGTAAAGTCTCAACACAGAGACACTGAGAAACAAAGAACACAGAGAAAATATGTAGGGGCAACTCACGAGTTGCCCTTTCTATTCATAATGCGTCCACATCCGAATTATTTTAACTATCTTCTCTTTTTTGAGAACTTGATAAACAATTCTGTGCTGGATATTGATTCGTCGGGAATAAGCTCCTTTAAGGTCACCAACAAGTTTCTCAAACGAAGGTGGATTTTGAAACGGATCGGTTTTGAGTATCTCTAAAATTTTTAACGCTTTATCTTTCAATCCTGATTTTGATAGTTTTAATGCATCTTTCTGAGCTGTTTTAGAGTATACCAGCTTCCAGTTTACCACTTAAGTTCCTCAGAATATTCTTCCACAGGAGTTTTCAGCCCATCAATAATTGATTCTCGCATTCCAGGAATTGACATAAGAAAAAGAGTTTCCTGAATATCGTTCCAGTCTTCTTCCGAAACAAGGACAGCATTTCCACGTTTTCCGGAAATGATAACAGGTTTATGGTTTTCAGCTGTCTTATCTATAAGCCTGTACAATTTTGCTCTTGCTTCTGTTGCATTTATTGTTGTCATATATCCTCCTAATCAAACACAAAGACAAAGTACGTTTAAACGTACGTATGTCAAATTATATTTTTAATAGAAACTTATTTACTAATTATCATAATGTTCAAGTTTTGTTTCTGGAGTTTAAATGAATTTTATAACAATAATAATAATCGCTGTTGGTTTGGCTATGGATGCTTTTGCAGTTTCCATTGCCAGTGGAGTTACATTAAAACGCTTCAAAGCTGGACCTGCATTGCGAGTAGCCTTATTTTTTGGAGGTTTCCAAGCATTAATGCCGGTGCTGGGTTGGTTGGCAGGAACTAGTTTCCAGCATTACATCGCAGCGTTCGATCACTGGGTCGCATTTGGTTTACTTACCTTTATTGGCGGAAAGATGATCTATGAATCTTTCCTGATTGAAAAGACCGAGAACAACTGCGATCCCAATAATTTAGCAACTGTATTCATTCTGGCTATAGCTACCAGTATTGATGCTTTAGCAGTTGGTCTTAGTTTTGCTGTTTTAAATATACAAATCATTCAACCTGTTATTATTATTGGTGTAATCACATTTTTGCTTTCTTTACTGGGTGTATATCTAGGTGGAAAATTTGGATCATTATTTGAAAATAAAATCGAATTAATTGGGGGTATTGTTTTAATTGGAATAGGTTTTAAAATTCTAATTGAACATTTATTCTTTATGTAAATTAAATTTGGTGCAGAAGGGGGGACTCGAACCCCCACAAGCTATTGCTCACTAGACCCTGAACCTAGCGCGTCTACCAATTCCGCCACTTCTGCATATGCAATTGAAGAAAAAAATCATCGATTCATAGTCAAGAAAAAAGAAAAATCGAACTAATCACAAATTTATTTCAATTTCTTGGGGAGAACCAAGTGATTTTTAATTGACAAATATCAGTTGTATTTGAAATTCCAAAAAGTAAGAATTAGGAAATGAGGAATTAATGGCATATTTGATATTAGCAAGAAAATACAGACCACAAACATTTGATGAAGTATATGCACAAGATCATATAACAATGATACTTAAGAACACAATTGAAATGGATAGAACAGCACAGGCGTATCTTTTTACAGGACCCAGAGGAGTTGGGAAAACATCATTAGCAAGGATCTTTGCGAAAAGCCTGAATTGCCTTAATGATGGTCCAACTACAACTCCCTGTAATATTTGCCAGAATTGTACTGAGATAACACTGGGAAATTCTTCAGATGTAATAGAGATCGATGGTGCTTCCAATACAGGTGTAGAAGATATTCGAGATCTGCAGAAAGAGCTGATGTATGCTCCTGCAAACTCTCGTAATAAAATATACATAATTGATGAAGTACACATGCTTTCTAAGAACGCTTTTAATGCACTTCTTAAAACCTTGGAAGAACCTCCGCAAAATGTTGTGTTCATATTCGCTACAACCGAACCGCACAAAGTAATTCCTACAATAATATCAAGATGTCAGAGATTTGACTTCAAAAGAATTCCAATTCCAGCAATTATAGACCGATTAAGTTCAATCTGTAAGATAGATGGAATCTCTATTGATCACGAAGCTTTGTTTGCAATTGGAAAGAAAGCTGATGGTAGTATGCGTGATGCACTTTCTTTAATGGATCAAGTTATGGCTTATGGTAAGGAATTTATCTCTCTTATTGATGTACTTTCAATTTTTGGAATTGTACATACCGACGTATATCACAAGATTCTTGTATCTATTAGTGATAAGAATACATCTAATATTATAGAATTATTTCATGATATTTTAGAAAAAGGAAATGATATCCAGGAGTTCTTAAATGGGATGCTTGACTACATCCGAAATTTGCTTCTATTAAAACTTCAAATTGAAATTCCGACTATATCAGAAGCTAATAGAAAACAAATGACCGAAATCTCTGATAAGTTTGAAGATAGTGATCTCTTGTACATTATGACAATTCTGATAAAAACAAAAATGGATATAAAAAACAGTAGCAATCCAATTTTGGTAACAGAGATGGCATTTATAAAAATATCGCGTTTATCCGAACTTCAGTCTCTTGATAAACTAATTGATTCAATTAATAAAGGTAAACCAGTTCAAAACAATACAACAAGACCAAAACCTGTTCATGTTATGTCTCAGTTAAACAAAACAGAAGTTGTTCAACAACAACAACAAACTACGTCAATGCACGACAGAACCGAGGAAGTGAAAGCTGAAATACATAAAGAAGCTCAAGACGAAAAACCAAAGATTAAAGAATTAACTGTTGAGTTTGTTAAAGAGAGTTTTGATGACATTGCACAAGTGCTCTCAAAACAAAAACCTATAGTGTCTAATTACTTTGCTAAGTGTGAAATACGTAACCTATCTAATAATTTCCTTCACTTAGTATCATCTAACTCTTTGGCATTTAATTTATTAAAGGATGAAAAAGAAGTAATATCTGATATATTTTCAAAACATTTTAATCTTAAAATAAAGGTCGATTTTACACTTGAAGAAGTGAAAGGTAAGAAAGTTATTACAAATCCAACTTTAGATGATATTAAAAGAGAATTACCTATTATCGCAAAATTTATCGAAGATACAGATTCAATTATTAATTAATTCTGATACTGTCATGAATTTATAACCTCTCTTAGGCAATTCATCAAGTAAAGCTTTTACTGCAATTATTGTAGCCTGACGGTTTATCTTATTGCCAACCCTATCAATTCCAGAATCGTGTAATACTATTATAGAACCAGGTTTTATGCGTTTATAAATTCTTTTTAAAATCACTTTTGGATCGTTCAATTTATAATCTTTTGTCGGAACGTTCCACATAATCACTTTTTTATTTAAAGCAACCAAAACATGAGATGCAGCAAACAGTATTCTTCCAAAAGGTGGTCGGAACAAGATTTCACCTTTAACACCAAGTTCTCTTAATAACATATCGGTTTTTTCAATTTCTTCTTTTATCTTGTTCTTTTTTTTAAATATCAAATTTTTATGAGAATAGGAGTGATTACCAAGTTCATGACCATCTTTTATCATACGGATAATAATATCTTTGTGCTTTTCAATATTTTTGCCAGTTACAAAAAAGGTTGCTCTAATGCCTTTCTTTTTAAACAGATCAAGCAGGTAAACTGTGAATTCAGGATGAGGTCCATCATCAAAAGTGAGTGCAACTAACTTCTCTTTAGTTTTCACTTTGTAGATGAACTTTGGAAACACTCTCATTATTTTTCCCCAATATTATTGACTAAAATATTATTAATTCAATATTTGAAATAGAAATTAATTTAAAAGGGTTCATGGTCAAGGTTTTTGCGATACTAACCATGAATTAAGGGAATTATGGAATTTGTTATTTACCTATTTGCGATCATCTATTTCACTATTATATTCTCTTTTTTTATCGGAATTGTTTTTTTGGAAAATAAGAAGAATACAAATATAAATAATATCTCAGTCATTATCGCAGCAAGAAACGAAGAGAAACATCTCCCCAACTTACTGAATTCATTAATTTCACAGAATTACCCTAAAGAGAATTATGAAATAATTATTGTTGATGACAGATCAAAAGATAAGACAGCAGAAATAACATTGAAATTCCAAAGTGACAATTCAAATTTAAAGCTGTTAAAGATAGAGAATGAATCAAAACACCTTTTAGGCAAGAAAGGAGCTATAGACGCAGGAATTAAGGAAGCTAAGTATGATATCTTAGCTTTCACTGATGCTGATTGTGTTCCAACTGACAATTGGCTTAAACAGATCAACGAGCATTTTACTGCTGAAACAGATATTGTCGCAGGATATTCTTACTTACATTACAAAAACCCTTTTTTTAAATTTTTAAAGAATTTAGAAAGATCATCAATATTTGCCGTTATTGCAGGTAGTTTTGGTTGGAACTGGGGTATCACCATTACCGCTGGGAATATGGCATATAGAAAGCAATTGTATGAAAAAGTTAATGGATTCTCTGGTATTGGTAAAATTAAATCGGGTGATGATATATTAATGATTCAGAAAATGAGTAAATACGTACGTAAAATGAAATTTATGTTTCATCGTGATTCGATTATTTATGCTAGCAGGATTGAATCAGCAGATTCCCAAATTCAGCAAGAAACCCGCAGAGGATCAAAATGGAAGCATTACACCATGCCTGTAAAACTAATGACACTTTTCATTTTTATCTATTACATTATTTTTACTTGCAGCATTTTTGGATTTCTATTTGCTAAAATCTCATTAACACAATTCATGTTAGTTCTACTATTAAAAATTATTCCTGAATTTCTTCTGTTAACAATATTTTTGGCAAAGATTAAAAAGCTAAAACTAATGCTGGTCTTTCCAATAGCTGAAATAATATATATCCCCTATTTTATATTGTTTGGACTAAAAGGTACTTTTGGTAAATTTAAATGGAAAGAATAAAGCAAAAATATATACATGAATTAGCCAGATTTGAAGTTCAGAAAAATAATAATCGCCGTTTATGGAATATTCCACAACAGACAGCGGAACTACTCTTTACACTGGTAAAAGTAAAATCACCAAGACATATTTTAGAGATCGGTACTTCAAATGGATTCTCAACCTTCTGGCTATCTCTTGCTGCTGAAACTTGTGGAGCATTTGTTGACACTATAGAGGTTGACGAAGATAGATTTAATTTAGCAAAGAAAAATCTCGAAAACAGAGACAATGTAATTCAGCATTTTGGAAAAGCAGAACTAATAATTCCAGACTTGCTGAATAAATACGATTTTGTATTTATCGATGCAGGAAAAATTAACTATATTAATTATATTAAACTATTAATTAACAAATTAAACAGCAATTCTTTGGTAGTTGCCGATAATGTTATTTCACATAAAGGTACTGTTAAGGAATATCTTGACTACATTGAAAGCAGCGAGCTTTTTGATAGCGTAACATTGAATATTGATTCTGGTCTTAATATAGCAACTTATATAAAATAATTTTGTGTTAAGGAGAAATAATTGATGAGAACTCCCTTCGTAATTGGTATTTCAGGTGGAACAGGATCTGGTAAGAGCACTATAACAAACGCAATACGCAGCGAAGTTAAAGATAAGATAACTACGATTCCACAAGATAGTTATTATAAAAACTTTGGACATCTTCCTCTTGAAGAAAGAGAAAAGATTAATTTTGATCACCCAAATACTTTAGATAATGAACTCCTCATTGAACATATCCATCAGTTAAAAGAAGGAAAACAAATTCAAATGCCGGTATATGATTTTAAAACACATACTCGCATTGAAGAGACAATAACTAAAAATCCAACTAAATTGATAATTATTGAAGGAATCCTTATCTTTGAGAATATAGAATTAAGAAATTTGATGGATATAAAAATATTTGTTGATACTAATGCAGATATTAGAATTTTAAGAAGAATCCAACGTGATATCAGTGAACGCGGTAGAGATTTCCAATCTGTTGTAGACCAATATTTATCTACTGTTAGGCCGATGCACATTGAATTTGTTGAACCAAGTAAAAAATATGCTCACGTAATTATTCCTGAGGGTGGGCAAAATAAAATAGGAATTGATATGATAGTTTCAAAGATCAAACATATCATAGATTAAACGGAGGGAAAAATGAAGTTAAGAATTATTATCGTACTTATGTTGCTGTTAACACTTCTTTCAGCAAAAGATCAGGTAACAATCTACAATGAGAATTTTTCGTTAGTTCGTTCTTCAATAGAGCTCACATTAACAAAAGGTATCCAAAACTATTTTCTGGATGATATTCCTTCAACAATAGAAGCAAATTCGGTTATAATTAATCCACTCAAAAGCAAGATAGAGATATTTTCTCAAAATTATGAATATGATCTTGCCAATACATCTAAAATTTTAAATAAATATATTGGGAAGGATCTTGAGATAATCGCTGAAGAAGATGTGAAATTCATTGGCAAATTACAATTTAATGACTCCTCAACCATAGGAATAATTGAAAATAATACAGATAAACTCATCCTAATCCAAAGAGATGAAATTACAAACATCAGCCTGGCTGAACTTCCTGAGAATTTCTTTCTAAAACCTACACTTAATTGGCGTTTGAATGCGCCTAAGGCTGGAAAATTCCCTATTGATTTTTCTTACATTTGCACTGGAATGAAGTGGGATGTTACCTATAATTCTGTTTGGAATGAAGCGCTTGGTAAGCTTGAGATAAATAGTTGGGTTACAATTGTTAATAAAACTGGGAAAGCTTTTAAAGATACAAAACTAAAACTAATAGCGGGTGAAGTAGCCAAAATACAAATGCATGTGCGCGGAGGAAGATCGAATGAAGTAATGTATTCTGTTGATGGTATGTCCGCCAAATCACCTGAATTTGTAGAAAAAGCGTTTCATGATTTTCATATGTACACTTTAAGTGAAAACGTTAACATTAATAATAATCAGACAAAACAGTTACGTCTCTTCCCCATTAAGATTGTTAATGCTGAATCCAGATATGAATACAACACAGGTTCTACAGATGTTCAAAGCAAGATCAAGTTCATTAATAGCAAGAAAGAAGGATTGGGTATTCCTCTACCAAAAGGGGTTGTTAAAATATATAAAAAAGATACTAATGATAATGAATTAGAATTTATTGGAGAAGATGCACTTGATCATACTGCAAAAGATGAAGAAGTATTTATTTCTACTGGTAATGCTTTTGACCTTGTTGGTGAGACAATCACGGTTGATAGGTTAAAAATCTCCAAAAAAATAACTGAACGTAATATGAAGGTTATACTTAAGAATCGATCTGATAAAGCAAAAACTGTTACAGTTATTCATGGTTTATATGGTAATTGGTCAATTATGAAAAACAGTTTACCTTTTATTAAGAAGAATGCTTCAAATATTGAATTTGAAAAAAAAGTGAAACCAAATGAAGTATTTGAACTAACCTGGACAGAGAGAATAGAATCCTAAGATAGGAGGTACAATGGAATTTAATTTATGTTCTTTTGATGAGATGCTTCGAAACCTTTTAGAAAAATATGAAATGGAAGAGCATTTAAGTTTTATAGTTCGTAATATTGAAGATCAATTTAATTTCCAGTCTTTAGGTATTTATCTAAAGGTGCCGAATACGGACATCTTTCGTATGAAAATTTCTCGTAATATTAGTCATACATTTGCAAAAAATTCTATCTTCACACAAAGTGATCCGATAGCAGAAGAGTTGATACATCTTAAAATGCTCGATATTCAATCACCAGGTAGATATATTTTTGAAAAAGAATATTCTCATCTTCTAATTTTACCAATAAATCATTTTGACGAATTATTAGGATTTCTCTTTATTGATAAGTGTAACGAAATATTTGGAAGTGAAGAGATAGCAAAGATAAGATTGTATGCATCAATAATATCTTTGATCATACAACTCGATTTACAAAGTAATGAGATTGAACAACATCGGGGTATCTATGAATCTGCTAAAGTTTACTCTCACAAAGCATTTGTAGAAAAAAGCGAAGTAATATTTTCAATGATGAAACGCTATAATAGATACATTACAGTTGCAGTAGTTAAGATAGGAAATTTTGGAAACATCGTAAGAACAATTGGTGAGCTTGCAACAGGAAATCTATTAAAACAGATCTCCTATATAATTCAAAATGATTTACGTGAAACGGATATTATTGGAAAATTATCTAATGATTCTTTTGCTGTTCTTATGCCTGAGACAACAAGCAAGAACAGTCTAATCACAATTAATAGAGTTAATAATCGAATCATGAAATTACCAATGATGAAAATATGTAAGATGGGCTGGGGAATGGCAAGTAAAGAAGACAACACAAAAAATGCTGAAGAACTCATTAAATTTGCAACACATGCATCAGAAGATTCAAACAAGAAAGAAGAAGGAAATATTACTATTCATAAATAGTTTAATATTATATACTTAGGAGAATATTTTCAAAGACAAAATAAAATATTTATTCAACAATTAATTTCATTGAGAGTATTGCTTCTGCAAGACCAGAAAATACAGCTCGGGAAATTATACTATGCCCGATATTGAATTCTTCAAAGATATCCAATTCAACAAGTTTATATGTATTATGATAATTCAAGCCATGTCCTGCAACTGCCCTCATTCCCAACTTTTTAGTAAGAATTGCAGCTTTATGTATTTTATCTACTTCATTTTGAATTTCTTCTACATTTTTCAAATTTGCAAATCTTCCTGTATGTATTTCTACAGCATCTGCACCTAGGTCTTTTGCTACTTGTATCATCTTCAAATCTGGTTCTATAAATACACTTACTTCAATTCCTGCTTTTTTTAAAGAAGAAATAACAAATCTATGATCTTCTGTTAAGTTTAATCCACCTTCAGTAGTTAGTTCTTCCCTCTTCTCAGGAACAAGTGTAACTGTATCTGGTTTGATATTTGTTGCTATTTTTACCATCTCTTCTGTTGAAGCCATTTCCAAATTAAGCTTTGTCTGAATAGTTTGTCTAAGTATCTTCAAATCTCGATCTTGAATATGTCTTCTATCTTCGCGCAGGTGAATTGTAATTTGATCAGCTCCGTTTTGTTCAGCAATACTTGCAGCATAAACAGGCTCAGGCTCAATTCCTTTTCTTGCTTCTCTCAAAGTTGCAATATGATCAATATTCACACCTAATAATGCCATTTTATGTCTCCTAAAATTACAATTCTTTGTGATTTATAACAATCTCAGCTTTGCTTCTTATACCTTTAAGATACTTTATGAGTTTCAGCTCAGAATCTATACGCTTTAGTCTGTCTTTCAACGCATCTTTTACTTCTTCAAAATCTGCAATAACGCTTTCTTTTCTGCCAGTATTCATAATTATATGATATCCAAATTCTGTTTTTACTGGTTTACTGAATTCATTCTGATTCAAATTGAAGGCAATATTCTCAAAAGCCTTTACCATCTTACCTTTAGCAAAATAACCCAAGTCACCACATTGGCAATTACTCGGACAATCTGAACATTCGGCAGCTATCTTATCAAAATCTTCTTTTGTTTTTATCTGCTCATACAATTCTTGCGCTTTCAATAAACTATCTTCATCCGTTCCCTTAATGAGTATGTGTGAGGCTTGAACCATCTCTTGAGTTTTAAACGATTTTAAATTTTCTCTGTAAATCTCTTGAAGCTTTTCTAATGGAATTTCCGTTTCAACCGAAAAATTTGCTTTAATATATTTAGCTATAAGTAAATTATTTTTTATTCTATTTTTTACTACATCAATATCAATCTGGTTATTATCTAACATCGTGTTGAAATCTTCTTCAGAGTTGTATTTGAGTTTTAATTCTAAAATTTCGTGTTCAACTTCATCTTCAGAAATTACAATATCAGAATTTGTTGCCGAGTTTAATAGTAGATACCCATCTATGAGTTGTTCTATAGCCCTTTTCTTTGACTCATCATTTGGAACTTCAAGTTTCATATTTTTTAATACTTCACCCAATTCCGCTTGATATTCCTGCAATTTAATTTCGTAACCATTTACTTTTGCAACGATCATCTTTTCTCCTGTAATTTCTTCATAATTTCATCTAAGACATTTGAAAAGGTAATACTTTTACTTACTAATGTCAAATCAAAATCAATTTTTCTATACCAAGTTAGCTGCCGCTTTGCAAAATTACGTGTGTTTTGTTTAACTTTATCGATGCTTTCCACCAGCTCTTTTTCTCCATCTAAAAATGGAAATAACTCTTTGTAGCCAACTGTGTTCATACCAGGGTCAGTTCTTTTAAAACCTTTTCCTAAAATCTCGTGCATTTCATCTAACAGTCCACAATCAACCATTCTATCTACACGATTATTTATTCTATTATAAAGAACTTCACGATCTTCTGTGACAATTATATTTATTGTTTTGTAACTTTTATTTGTATGAGTATCTTCATCCCATAATTGTGTTATTGTTTTTCCTGTCGTTTCAAAAATCTCTAATGCCCGAATTATCCTGTTTGCATCGTTTTCGTTAATTCGCATCGCAGAATCAGGATCGATCTTCTTTAGTTGTTTATAAAAACTCTCTGTCCCCTTTGTTTCTATAGATGTACGTAGATGTTTTCTTATATCTATAGGAATTTCCGGAGCTTTAAAAATGCCATCCAATAATGCTTTTATATAAAACCCAGTACCACCACAAATAATTGGTATTCTATCTTGCGAAGAGATCTTTTTTACTAATTTATCAGCATCCTCAGAGAACATTCCAGCATTGTATTCTTCATCTGGTTTTACTATATCAATTAAATGATGATTAATTAAATTTTGATCTTTAGTGGTTGGTTTAGCAGTTCCAATATTTAAATATTTATATACTTGCCTTGAGTCTGCGGAGATAATTGAAGAATCAAGTTCTTCAGCAATTTTTAATGCTAGTTCACTCTTCCCTACGGCTGTAGGTCCTTGAATAATTATTAAAGGAATTTTATTTTTAAAATCTTGAGTCATGTTGTTCTTTTGAATTTTTTCTCAAATTCAGGCATTGTCATCTTGATGATAAGCGGTCTGCCATGCGGACAGAAATATGGAACTTCGCAAGCGAATAGATCATTGATAAGTGCCAACATCTCCTTCCTATTCATCTTTCTGCCAGCTTTAATAGCTGCTTTACAAGCAACAGATTTTGACAAACTGTCCCGAAAATCTTCAGTTTGCTCAAATTCATCTTCTAATTGTTTAATTATATCTATAAAGATATCTCCACCATCCCAATCTTCGAGTTCGATTGGAATCTCATCAATAACAATTGAATCACCACTAAATGTTTTTATCGAAAATCCAATTTTATTGAATACTTCAATATTTTCAGCAATCAGCTCTGGAATTGTATTACTAAGATGTGGAGGAAGATCAATAACTATTGGAAATAGTAATTTTTGTGTTTGTGCTGGAGCTCCATGAATTCTGTGTAATATCTTTTCGTAAATTATTCTCTCATGTGCCGCATGCTGATCAATGATCATAAGTCCTTCTTCAACTTGCACAAAAATATAACTCTGATGTAATTGCCAGGGATTTATGAAATCCTCTTCTGGTCGAAGGAACATATCAATTTTGTTTTCTGCAAAGTTTTTCTCTATCTCAACATCATCTATACTCTTCTTTCTGAATAAATCTGGTTGATAGATCTCTTTTAACTCTCTTTTAACCTGATTAAATCGTTTTTTCTCCATCTTACCTGAAAAGATCTTGGATTCAACATTTGTTGTTTTAGCAGATTGATATGTAGAATTCATAATATTCTTTATCTGTTTAAATTTTTCATCCTCATATTCTAGGAGGAGTTTTTCAATAGTCAGCTTAACAAAAGTGTGAACTTTTCCAGGATCTCTGAAACGTATTTCTAATTTAGCAGGATGTACATTAAAATCTACTTGCTGAGGGTCAACTTTAAGGAACAAAATGTAAGGAGGTGTTTTGCCTTGCTGAAATATGCGTAGTTTCTTAATGAATGGACCATATGCCGATTTTAAGCTGTGTAAAATAATTTTATCGCGAATGTATCTTCCGTTCACGAAAAGATACCTGTAATCAGCAAAACCTTCCTTCTCTTCATTCAGTCCACCTATATATCCAGAAAGTTCAATCTCATCTCCTTTTGCAGAAACTTCGATAAGATCACGTTCAAAGAATTCACTTCCAAATACAGTTGACATTCTCGCTTTTGACTCAGCTACAGCTGGATAATTAAGTTTTTCTTTTCCATCTGCTAAAAAGCGGAAATGAATTTGAGGATATAAAATTGATTGATAATGTAAATAATTGAGAATGTGCTTAAATTCTACCGGATCTGATTTTAAGAATTTTCTTCGTGCTGGAATATTGCTGAACAAATTTCTTATTGTGATTGTAGTTCCAATATTTGCAGAAGTTTTTGAGAAATCAGTTAGTTTGCCCCCTCTAAATTCTACTCTGGAAGCTGTATCGCTTTCTGCATCTTTGGTAATAAGAATGAGCTGACTTACCGATGCGATGCTGGGTAGAGCTTCACCACGGAAACCAAGAGTAGATATGTTAAAGATGTCTGTTACAGAGTTTATCTTGCTTGTTGCATGACGTTCAAATGCCTGTAATGAATCATCTTCACTCATACCTCTTCCATTATCTATAACGCGTATAAGTTTCTTTCCACCGCTTTCTATATGAACAGAAATTTGTGATGATTGAGCATCGATTGAATTTTCAACAAGCTCTTTAACAACAGAAACTGGTCTTTCAATTACTTCTCCGGCTGCTATTCTATTTGCAACTTCTTCTGGTAATACTTGTATTCTTCCCATTTCATTCTTTCTTAAATTTATTATTCAGCCATTCTAAATTGTCATGATCTTTTGTATCAAAACAATCCATCTCTATTACAAATGGCTTAATGTCTAAAAGTGGTGTTCCGTCAATGATGTCAATATTAGAAATGTTTAAAATATTTTTATTTATGCTATCTAATCTAACAATCGACATTCCTACTTGGTTTGGCCTGTGAGGAGAGCGTGTTGCAAAGACACCTCTCACCTCTTTTTCTTTATATGGAACAACCCGCAGATTGAAGTTGCTCGAAAGGTGGAAATTGAAAATGAGAATTATATGAGAGAACTTTTCAAGCCCATCTATACCTTCAACATATTCAGGAAATATTTCAATTTTACCTTTAATTCCTCTTCCTTCAAAAGGTTGTTTTGGGATATTATTAGCATCTTTAAAAGGTGAATGAATAATCCCGATAGGTTTGAGTATTATTTCTTTTTGATTATTCCTTATATTCATCAATACTCCAATTGATTGGGTTTTTTCTAATATATTCTGTTATATTATTTAGTTCTTCTTCACATCTTATAACATGTTCATAATAATTTCTCTGCCATTTGAACAATTTTTGATTATTCTTATTGCACCAGCGTTTAACTGATCCTTTAAACTGATTAATAATCATTGATAATGAACCAGACTGAGGTTTACCAAATTTTCTTTTATAGATCTCATTCTGTTGGGGTTTGCCTTGGCAAATCCATTCTTTTGATTCTTCATGGGGCACACCAAGGTGTGCCCTTACAGTTTTGGAAACGATCCAAATGATGCCATGGATGTGATTTGGCATCACGATGAATTCACCTAATTCTATATGGTCATAATGATTTGGGATATCATCCCAATTTTCTGAAACGATTTTTCCAATTACGGATAATTTCATTTTCCCATTCATCATTTCGCCAAGAGAATGTTCTCTATTATGCGTGCATATTGTTATAAAATATGCACCATTTGCTGTATAATCATAACTCTGCATACGAATGGAATGACGATTTTTCATTAGTACACCCAAAAAATAAAAGCCTGCCAAGAAATTATTTTCTGACAGGCTAATATTCTCTGCGAATTATTTTTTATTCATCTGCCATCTTTTTATATTTTAGATAACGTTCTTTGGCATACTTATCGAATTCAGTTCGGAATCCTTCAACTTTTTCTGGGAAGGTTCTTTCCAAAACTGTGTAGCGTCCTTCACCTTTCAGGAATTCCACTACCGGAATAGTCGGTTCTCTAGAATCCAGAACAAATGGATTCTTGCCTTCTTTTTTAAGTTCAGGATTAAATCTATAAAGTAGCCAGTAACCTGTGTCTACAGCTTTCTTTTCTTCTTTCTGGGTTTTGGTCATATCCACACCATGATTGATACATGGAGCATATGCCATGATGATTGATGGTCCATTATAAGCTTCAGCTTCACGAATTGCTTTAAGAGCTTGAGCTTTGTTAGCTCCCAGGGCAATAGAAGCTACATAAACATAGCCATAACTCATCATCATCATTCCCATATCTTTCTTCACAGTACTCTTTCCGGATTCGGCAAACTTGGCAACAGAACCAAGTGGTGTAGCTTTAGAAGCTTGACCACCAGTATTAGAATAAACCTCTGTATCCATAACGAGTATATTCATATTCCTACCAGAAGCCATTACATGGTCTACACCACCGTAACCGATGTCATAAGCCCATCCATCACCACCAAATGACCATACCGATTTATCAACGAAGTAATTCTGAAGTTCAATAATTTTTCTTACAATTGCTTCAATTTCTCCAGAGGATTTTTTCAAAATCTCAGGTAGGATCTTTTGAATTTGGAATGAATTTTCTACTGCTGTATTATCTTTTATATTCCATAGTTCAAGAGCGTTTCGCAACACAGTTTCTAGTTTTGTATCAGTTCCATTTGTGAGAAGTTTCTCAACATTGAAACGTAACTGTTTTCTATTGGCACTAACTGCCAGACTCATTCCAAAACCGTATTCTGCATTATCTTCAAAAAGACTGTTAGCCCAGGTTGGTCCATGCCCGTCTTTGTTTTTGCAATATGGAATAGTTGGGAAAGTTCCACCCCAGATTGATGAACAACCAGTAGCATTTGCAACAATCATTCTATTACCAAATAATTGGGTTATAAGTTTTACATAAGGAGTTTCACCACAACCAGCACAAGCTCCGGAGAATTCAAGCAATGGTTGTTTAAACTGGCTGCCTTTGACAGTAGTTTCGCTGTTAGAACCCATTACATCATTTGGTAACGCATCGAAGAAAAGTGCATTATCAGCTTCACCTTTGCTACGTTCACCAACTATCGGCTTCATTTCTAAAGCTGCTTTCGGGCATTCCAAAACGCAGTTCACACAACCTTGACAATCTTCGATATATACTTGCATTGCATATCTGTAAGTATCTTTATCTTTCCCCATCGCAGGAATTGAGCGGAAGCTTTCAGGAGCATTTTCCAGATCTTCTTCGGTAAATAGTTTTGGTCGAATTGCTGCGTGAGGGCAAACTATTGAACATTGATTACATTGAATACAATTTTCTGGAATCCAATGTGGAACAAAAGGAGAAACACCACGTTTTTCCAGCTTGGTTGTACCGGATGGAACAAAACCATCAAACGGCATGTGAGAAACAGGAATTGTATCCCCCTTTTCTCGCATGATCTTTTCGATCACATTTTTTGTAAAATCATCTGCATTATCTGGAACAAGCTTTTTACTTTCTGCAGCTTTTACTGGTAAATCACTAGGAACAGGAATTTCAATTAAAGCTTCGTTAGTTTTATCAATTGCATGCCAGTTCATTTCAACAATTTTTTGTCCTTTCTTTTTATAAGCTTTTTCAGTAGCCTTCTTAATCATTGTAATTGCTTCTTCTCTTTCTAAAACACCGGAGATTAAGAAGAAAGCTGTCTGCATTACAGTATTTATGCGTGTTCCTAAACCAACTTCGTTTGCAATCTTTAAAGCGTTTATGTTATATACTTTAATTTTCTTTTCGATTATTGTTTTCTGCATTTCACGAGTGAAATTTTCAAAGACAAAATCTCCAACCCAATGTGAATTCAGTAGGAATACTCCATTATCTTTTATGCCTTCCAACAGGTCATAGCGACCAATGAAAGCCTGATTGTGGCAACCGATGAAATCAGCGTTAAATACAAGGTAAGGAGATTGGATAGGTTGCTTTCCAAAACGCAAATGTGAACGAGTTATACCACCTGATTTCTTGGAATCGTATTGAAAGTAACCCTGTGTATAAAGATCTGTGTTATCACCAATAATTTTGATGGAATTCTTGTTAGCTCCTACAGTACCATCTGAGCCAAGACCCCAGAATTTACAACTGATAGTTCCTTCTGGAAGTGTATTTATATGTTCACCTAATGCGATTGATTTATGGCTTACATCGTCATTAATTCCAACTGTGAAATCGTGAGTACATTTGCCATCAAGATGGTCGTAAACTGCTTTTACCATAGTAGGTATGAATTCTTTGGAAGAAAGTCCGTATCGACCACCAATTATGGTGAGGTCATGACGATCTTTAAGAGCAGCAACGATATCAAGATAAAGTGGCTCACCGATTGATCCAGGTTCTTTTGTTCTATCCAAAACAGCAATTTTTTTCACACTAGGTGGAATTGCATCCATGAAAGCTTCAACTGAGAAAGGACGATATAGACGAACTTTAATAAGACCAAGTTTAGAACCTTTAGCGTTAAGATAATTAATAGTTTCTTCAATTGTTTCGATACCACTACCCATAGCAATGATAATATTCTCAGCATCCGGAGCACCAACATAATCGAACAAGTGATATTGACGTCCTATAACTTCTGCAACTTTATCCATGTACTCTTGTACGATTCCCGGTGTTGCATCATAGTAGTTATTAACTGTTTCACGACCTTGAAAATATACATCAGGATTCTGAGCTCCCACCTTTACACGTGGATGTTCAGGATTCATAGCACGACTGCGGAATTCTTCCACATATTTTGTTTCAACCAGCTCTTTGATAGTGTCATAATCAATCTCTTCTACTTTCTGGATTTCATTAGAAGTACGGAAACCATCGAAGAAATTCAAGAACGGGACTTTAGATTTAAGAGTTGCAAGATGAGATACAATAGAAAGGTCCATCACTTCTTGTACAGATCCTTCTGCGAGTAGAGCATAACCTGTATTACGAGCGCTCATTACATCGGAGTGGTCGCCAAAGATAGAAAGTGATTGTGCTGCGAGAGATCTTGCTGAAACATGAAATACGGTAGGTAACATTTCACCTGCAATTTTATGCATGTTCGGTAGCATCAGCATGAGACCTTGAGATGCTGTGAAAGTAGTAGTGAACGCTCCAGCAGAAAGAGCACCATGAACTGCACCAGCTGCTCCAGCTTCCGATTGCATTTCCATAACGTCTAAGGTTTGGCCATAGATATTTTTAAGACCATTGGCAGCCCATACATCGGCAAACTCGCCCATCAAAGATGATGGTGTGATAGGATAAATAGCTGCAACTTCACTGAAAGCATAAGCAACATGCGTAGCTGCTCTGTTTCCTTCCATACTCACTTTTTTAAATTTTTTCATTGTTGCTCCCTTACTTTATATTTATATCAATAATTTGTTACAAAAAATTTATTTAATAATTACGAGTCAATATTTTAAATACTTTAACATTTTTTATTCTATATCGTCAGTTGCATGATGCTGTTTTTCAAGTTCAAAAACTGGTTTAAAATATTCAAATTGATCTCCAATTGCTTTAATTTCACAAATTTTTCTTTTTATCCTCTCAATATCATTTTGGATCTTAAACTTTTGAACTTCATTACTGATTTTAAAAAGTTCGTTGAGCATAAACCAACTAATAAGATATTTCCCTTGTATTTCAAAAATATCAGCTAAGCCAGAAAGCATCTCATCTTTATTAACATTATTCGGATAATCTAGATAAAGCCTTATAAGTGAAGATTTGGCTTCATCATAATTCTCTAATGAAACATTCGAAATGTAATTTAAGAAAAGCAGCTTTCCAATATATATGGAATCATTGTGAGCAATGAGTGGTTCAAGATTTTCAATAGCTGTAATATAATCTTTTTGGAAAATATTATTTGTTATAATTTTTATTTGCAGGTCACATTTTTCTGTTTCATCCGTTTCTTGGAGGATTGTTTTATAAACATCATTTGCCTCACCATAAAGTTGATTATTCTCATACAATTTTGCTAAGATGTTTAGAAATCCCATTTGTTTTTGAGATGTCTGCGCTTTAGTTACAGAAATTGATACAATATCAAATGCAGAAAGTGGTGAAACTAGAAAAATTGCCAATTCAAATTCAAGTAAACGATCTATTATTATTTGTTCCTCAGAGCTATAAAGAATTGATTTAGCAAAGAATTCGGAAGCTTGTAACCAATCTTCTCTTTGTCTATAGATAATACCTTTAAGAAAGAATAGAGAATCTTTTACAGAAGACTCTTCTAAAGTTTTATCAATGTACTCTAGAGCGTTATCATATTCACCTTTATCAATATAAAATTTAATTAAATTAATATTGTATTTAACATCGTTAATAGTTGATTCGATTTCAACCTGAGCATAAATATTCATGCAAATTGATAATAAAATTAAAATTATTATTTTAATTCTCATAACAGTTAATTAACTCCATTTAATAATTGCAATTAACGAATTTATATATGGTTATGATGTCAAGTTGAAAGTTATTTTGTGAAATTTTCTTTTGCAAATATCGCTGCACCAAGCGCACCCGTAATAAATGAATTTTCAGGAACTATTATTTCTGAATCCATAACTTTAGAAATTGCTCTTTGCATTCCTGAGTTCTTTGCCACTCCACCTGTAAAAACAATTGGATCTTGCCAGTGGAGTTGTGAAGCCAAATTTTTGGTTCTCTTAGCGATTGAGCGATGAACAGAATTAATAATGTCTGCTTTTCCATAACCCTCAGCTATAAGACCAATTATTTCTGATTCAGCAAAAACTACACAAGTGCTATTAATATCTAACTTCTTCTTTGATAGAAGTGAAATATCACCCAATTTATCAATAGTAGTTTCAAGCGTGGTTGCTGTAACTTCTAAGAATTTACCAGTTCCCGCTGCACATCTATCGTTCATCACAAAATCTTTAACATGACCATTCGCATCAACTAAGATTATTTTAGAGTCCTGACCGCCAATATCTATTATCGTTCTTGCCTTAGGAAAAAAAAAGATTGATCCCTTGGCATGACAACTTATCTCAGAAATTCGTTTATCAGAGAATGGTACAATATTCCTACCATAACCTGTAGAATAGACAGCAGAAATATCTGATTTAGAAAGAGAAGTATTTTTAAGAGCTTTATCTAAAAGAAGTTCCGATACTTTCTTGGGATTCACTCCTGTGTCTAATACTTTTGAATACACAATTTTATTATTATTTAAAATTACAATTTTAGACATCCTTGAGCCAAGATCGATTCCAACTGTAATAAGTTCACTTTTCATTATGCTTTTAATCCCTTAAGTCATAATATGAATAAATTGATCTTCTTCTTTGAAATACTCTGTGGCAAGATCATGTAACATTTTTACATCTACCTCATCGAGTCGTTCATCTCTTTTTAAATAATATGAATACCCTAAACCAAGTGATTCTAATATCGAAAGTGTTTGTGCAAGGTTAAGTACACTTTCTTGTTCCATAAGCCTTTGTCCTCTTATGAAGTTCTTTGTTGTTTCAAGCTCTTCTTGAGTTATTCCATTTGTTTTAATGTTTTTCAGAACATCACGAATTACTCTTACAGCTTGGTCTTTTTTAGATTTATCCACAACTGCAGAAGCAACCCAAAAACCAATTGATCTGACTGAACTGTAACTGAAATCAACTGAATAAGCAAGTCCTCGTTTCTCTCTGAGTTCTGTAAAGAGGATAGAATCACTCTCTCCACCAATGATCTGAGAGAGAATATGAAATGCAGTATTTTTCATTTGCTCGTTTGAATTACAGGCGAAACCACCAATCTTAATTATAGCTTGATCCATCCCCTTTTTTACTACTTTACTCTTAATCTTAGAAGAATTTATTATTGCATTTTGAAGAGAATGAGAATAGTTGTTTTTCTTAAAAATAAAGTTTGTTTCACACAACCTAAGAGCATCATCAAAGTTAAAATCTCCAGCAATTGCTAAAGATAAATTCCCGGGTTGATAGTGCTTTGTATACCACTCTTTAACCTTTTTCATAGTAATATTCTGAATTATCGTTTTTGAGCCCGAACGATTGTTCAGATTACTTTTCTTACCAAACATCAATTCTTTGAAGAGACGTCCAGAATTGTGTTGAGGATAATCTTTAGCTCGATCCATACTGCTCTTTATGGTTTGCTTAATATTGTTAAAATGTTCAATTGGGAATGTTGGTCGTATAACAACGTCGGCAAGTAATTCTAAACTAGCTGGGAGCATTTCTTTAAAGCACTTTGCACTTACTAATGTTGTTTCACTCTGCGGACTTATCCCAAAATTTATACCGTTTGATGTACAATAATTAACAAATTGCTGATAATTTCTTTTTTCGTTGCCATAAAGCAATAATGCAGATGTTAAATAATTAATGCCTAAATTTTCTTTTGTCTCATTCAATTGAGAGACTTCATAAGAAAGTGAAATACCTATTGTTGGTTTGCCAGTAACTTTCTTTAGCAACACTTTCATTCCATTGTCTAATCGAGTTTCAAAAAAAGTTTGTTCTGTAATCTTACTATTTGTTACATATTTTTTTAAGAGATCTTTTTTTATCAATTCTTCATTAAGATTTTCTTTACCCGTGCAATAGATATACAGATGATCTTTACTGAAATATTTACTTATAACACGTTTAAGATCATTATCAGTAATTTTTTTGATCATTTCGGGATATTCAAAAAACTTCTTATAATTGGAAAGTATCTCTTCACTGCCTAAACTAGACGCAATAGATTCTATATATTCAAATGTATATCTATAAAAGTAAACCAGTTCTTTTTTATTATCCTCTAGTTCAGTATCACCCATCCCATTTGCAAGAAACAGCTTTAATTCTTCTAAAAATATTTTGCTGATCTTAGTAAGGTTTGCATTTTGTTTAGGTAGTATTACAATTACTGAAGCTCCATCGTTAATACCACTAAGCGAGTGAACACGAACACCATCAATCAGTTTTTCTTTTGTAAAAAGTCTATTGTATAATCTTGAATTTTTACCAATTGCAAAAGCCTTTGTTGCTAATGAGAGTGGATAGGAATCAGGATCTGTTTCTGCCAAATCGGGAATGACAAAAGCCAACATATTACTGGAGATATCTTTTTTCATAAATTTAACAATAGGTTTGGTTGGGAAGTTATTACAGATTCTAAGTTGTGCTTTAAGTGAAGAAGTTTTCCAACTGCCAAAGTATTTTTCAATAACATCATCAAGCGCATTACCAGTAATATCTCCTGATGCAACAAGAAAACTATTATTAGGAACATAATATTTTTTATAAAATTTTCGCAATGACTTTGGATCTGCTTTTCTTAACGAATTCAAATTACCGATTATTGGTTTTTTATATGGATTTTTTGTAAAGTAGTCAGCAGCTATATCTTCTATGAATGAATCTTCTGGTTCGTTTTTGAATTGTTTAAGCTCTTCAATGACTACTTTTTTCTCTGAATTGAAATCTTCATCTGAAAAATTTGCTTTTATTGCTAATTCTGAAAGTATCTTAATTCCTTCTTCCATAAATTTAGAGGGTAGCGTAACGTAAAAGCAAGTTGAATCAAATTCGGTATAAGCGTTTAATGTCCCACCAAGATTTGTAACTTTGTTCATTATTGCGTTGTTGGGGAATGAACTTGTAGATTTGAACACAAGGTGTTCTGTAAGATGAGAATAGCCTGCTTCTGAATTTTCTTCCCAAGCAGAACCAATACGGAAGTATAATTGTAAACAAACCAACGGATTAGAGTTGTCTCGCGCAGTTATTACTTTAAATTTATTTTCTAAGTGTCTACTTGTTACTTTCATTTATTTCCTTTTTTAAATCTGATTCTACGCAAGCATAGGCATTATGATTGTGAATAGATTCATAATTTTCTGATTGAACTTTGAACCAATTGATCCTTTTATCTTTCTGAATCTTGAGTGTAACTTCTCTAACAATATCTTCAACAAATCTTGGGTTATCATAAGCTTTTTCGGTCACATATTTTTCATCAACTCTTTTTAACAGCGGATATATCTCACAACTGGCGCAACTTTCAACCAGCTCAATAATCTCTTCCAACCAGATAAAATCATGATAACTTATCGCAACATTTACCATTGATCGCTGACTATGTGCACCATTCTCACTAATTTCTTTAGAACATGGACACAGAGTGGTAATGGGTACTTCAACACCAATTTGCATTTTGAATTCTTCATTTAAAGAAGCTTGAAAATAACAATCATAAGAAAGCAAGGAACTAGTTTTAGAAACAGGAGCAAATTTTTTTATAAAATATGGGAACCTGATGTTTGTATAAGCTGATTCGGCATCTAAAGCCTTCTTAACTTCAGCCAAAAATTCAGGTAATCTCTGGATGAAATTATCCTTGTGAAAATTATTTAAAACTTCTAAAAATCTGCTCATGTGAGTTCCACGATAATTATGTGGAAGTTCTACATAAATATCCAAATCGGCTACAGTTGTTTGCTGTTTATTCTCACGGTCATCAACAATAATTGGATATTTAACATTCTTCACTCCAACCTTGTTAATCATTATCTTCCTTGTATCTTCCAAACTTTGTATATCAATTTTATCTTTCATAATATCCCTTCATTCCAAGAGTTTCTAATTTTTCAATTTTATCATTACGTAAATAATACACAACTGCTTCAAGTCCTTCTGTTTCCTCTGCCAATTTTATAGCCTGCTTAGGTTCCAACAGAAATAATGCAGTTGAATATGCGTCTGCCATTAAAGCTGTTTCTGCAATTACAGTCACGGAGATCAAATCTTTTGATGGAAAGCCGGTTAATGGATCTATGATGTGATGATAGCGAGTACCGTCTTTTATGAAGTATCTCTCATAATCACCAGATGTAACAATTGACTTGTTCCCCACATTAATAATATCTATCAATTCGTTAGACTCACTTCTAGGATGTTGAATTCCGATCTTATAGGGTTTTTCTCTGCCAAAGATCCTCATGTCTCCACCTGCATTAACAAAGCCTGAAACCACATTCTGCTGCTTTAGATATTCAATTGTTTTATCTATAATATAACCTTTGGCTAAACTTCCCAAATTAATCTTCATCTCATCCGGTTTATGCAAATACCCGTTCCTAAAATTCAATTTCTTATAGCCAGTGTTCTTAATTGCTTTTTCAATTTCTTCGTTTGCAGGAATGATCTCATCTTCAAAAGCCCAAATCTCAGATAAGGCTCCTATAGTAACATCATAGTGCGAATTTGTTTTTTGAAAAAGTTCTTCTGCTATTGATAAAATTTTATCTAGATCTTCATCAATTAATAGGCTATCGATAATAGAATTGTTGAATTTCCAAATTTGACTCTCAGTCTTATAAAAGGATAATTTATTTTCATAATCTTCCATGAGTTTATACGCATTATCCAAGATAGAATCTGTATCTTTCTGTTTTGTTTCAATTTTTATTTCAACCAATGTATCCATTACAAAGGCAGATCTTTGAGATGAATATGTTCGTGTAGAGTACCTGTATGCTGCAAAAGCAAACACTAGTATAAACAAAATTATATTAACTATATCTTTTCTTTTCATATATTTGTCACAAAAAAATGGGTGGTTAATTTGTCAATTGTTATGGTTTTAAGTTATTTATGATTATTACTAACATTTAAAAGAACAGAAATGTTACAATAATTCAATACTTTTCAAATGGATCTTTTTATGGAAATGTTCCGATAGGTGTGTTACAAAAACTCTATTAATCTGCTTTATAGTTGGTTTAGTTATTGAAGTTTCGTTAATATAATTTCCAATATTATTTAATTTTGAGATTATATCAGATGCATTTTTGTTTAATTTAAAAATCTGATCATCATTTACAGGGTGATAGCAATCATTGCAGATGAAACCGTGTTTTTGAGGAAAATAAGCATGAAAATATTTTTTCTGTGAGCATTCGATACAACTTGTAGTACTAAATTCAATACCAATAATTCTGCAAAATTTTAGTAAAAACCGCCAGAAGATAGCAATTCCATTTTTTTCAACAGTTTTAATGTATGTCAAATATGTTTCGAGTAATTCATAAATTGCTTGAGAATCATCTGACGAAATAATTATCTGCCTGATAATTTCTACAGGGGCTTGCATGAGGATACTTGCTGAATGTTCAATACCAAATAAATGTGCATAGATCAAGTGTGCCGACTTATAAATATACCAATCTGAATTGGGATTTTTGTAAAGGTTAAGTTCAAGTTCATTAAGTAGTTCTATCATCCCCGTATTCTTGCTTTTCTTATTACGGATACCCTTTGCCATTACAGAGATAACGCCATACTCAGGAGTCAGCACATCCAGAATAACACTGGTTTCACGGAAGTTGATCTTCTTAATTATTATCCCTTTAGTTTTTATGTCTCTATTCATAAATTACCTTATTCTTAAATCGGGCTGTATTAATGTTTCGCATGTTTGGCATTTTTATAATTGTATCATTTAAGAAGTAACATCTTCTTCGTTCTTTCGGTTTTTCCATTTACATCTAATTTATAGAAATAAACTCCTGAAGAAACCCTTTTCCCATTATCATCTTTGCTATTCCAAAGCGTTTCGCTTCTACCGGAATCCATATAACAATCTAATAATGTTATTACTTTTTGCCCTTTTATGTTGTAAATTTCTAATCTTACTCGTCCAGGTTCTGGTAGATCTAATACGATTTTAGTTTCAGGATTAAACGGATTTGGATAATTATATAACTGATAATCAACGATTGGTATTGGATCATCATGTATTCCAACAGGATCGTAAATAAATTCTAGATTGATGATCGCAGTCTCTTCAATATCATATAAAGCTGAAACTCCTGCGATATAGGGTTCTTCTTCAATTAAGTCAGAAAATGTGTACTCTGTGATAGTACTGTTTAAAGTTGTTAAAAACTCACCTTCAAAATAGATATTGAATCCAGAAGTAATAAATCCATCTGGGATTTGCCAGGATAAAGTTGCATCTGTTACCTGTAGATTGATAGGAGCTGCTAATCCTGGGAATTCATAAGCTCCCATATCTATTGCGCTATCACAGACACGGGGATTGCCTGCAAGATCATAAGCCGGAAGCACGGTACCAAATGGAAGATCTAGTGTACCTGTGTCGATACAAGGAGATAGTTCAGATAGCTGATATGGATGATCACCTGATAAAAGGAAAAGTGGATCTTCGTCAATGTTGCCTACTCCCCAATTTATTGTGTTAACTCCATTTTCATTGTAAATTCCATTTTCTCCATTTTGAATGTTGCTGTAATCTACATTCAATTCATAAGTCTCACCACTTACATAAACATAATCAACCATATAAATTTCATAGTTAGTATTATTTTGCATGATTGTGTTATTCATTGTTATATCTGCATAGCCTTTAATTGTAGAGTTTGAAGAGGTATTATTAATAAATGTACAATTATTAAACTCGGTAATCCCTTGGCAGAAAACATCCATTACAGTATTAAAATTTGTGCTATTATCAGAAAAAAGACAATTGTTATATCTTATTGTTGCGATATTGCCCCAACCACTCATATTTCGAAGTATTCTGGCATCACTACTTGTCGTAGTATTATTAGAAAATACACAATTCTCAACTATAAATTCTTCACCATCAGGAGTACCCAATTGCATTACGGCTTCATATCCCTCACCTGGTGGATTTAATACATTATTACTAATCACACAGTTCTTCATAATACCGCTGTTTTTTTCTAAACTCAGAGCAGCATTACGATCTGCTGTATTATCAGTAATAATTAGATTATCAAATATATTTGTAACATGTTCTGTTAAAATTATCCTTTTAATATTTGAATTATTTTGTATTTTAATATTAGATAATTTTAATAAACCAATAGAACGAAAATATAAAACGTTCCAAGCATAGATTTCTGAACTGTTAGATATTGAAAAATTAGAGATATCAATTGTTCCATTTAAGAAAACACCCATTATAGCTGATGTGGTAAAGTCATTATATAAAATTGTAGTATCCATATCTTCACCAATGATCGAAACATAATTTTTACATCCTATTGGAAAGATCTGCTGGTTAATTGCCCATGAGTATGTTCCTGCGGCTACATATATTGTTCGGGGATGTTGCTCATCTGCCTGGATCTTACGAACAGCCCATGATACATTTCTTAGTGGTTCGTTTGGTGTTAATCCTGAATTAGTGTCATCACCATCTACCGCTACATATAGATCATTAGGTTCCAACTCCATCCAACTATTTTGGATATCCACGCTAAGAGTTGAATCAAATAAATATTCAGCAAAATAACGACTTGGATCAAATACAGTAAATGTGTCTACAATGACATTAATATGAGCAGTATCTTCGGTATATACATCTGCTCCTTTACCTGCATTATTATTATAAATATTACATAGATTTTCATCATCGAAATCTATTGTGCTATCATCAACTAGATACAAACCTCCACCCAATCCGGCATAATTTTCATATATATCCAGACCTGACACATAAAGAAAGCCATGTCGTGCGTATATAGCACCTCCAAGAGTAGCTAAATTATTTGTGAAAGTACAATTAGTAATATAAGCTGTGCTGTAATCGTGGACTAAGAGACCTCCACCATCTTCTGACCAAAAGCTTGTTCCAAATCCATTTTGAATGGTAAAACCTTGGATACGAGCATCTGTTTCACCATTATGTATACGAATGCAGCTTTCAAGGCGTTGACCGTCAATTATCGTTGAAGAAATGTATTGTTCATCTCCTGTTGTTAGTTCAAGACTCGCTAAAACAATATTCTTTCCATTGAAATTTAGGTTCTCATAATAAGTTCCGGGATAAACAAGTACAGTATCAGCATCAACTGATGCGTCAATGCCTTCCTGGATAGTTGTAAAATCTCCTGTTCCGTCCAGCTTGATATGCCAAGTTGTAGAATCCAATAGCGAACATAAACTAAATATGACCAACAGCAAATAAAATTTAACTTTCATAATCCCTCTATATCACCCCAATCCCCTCTCTTTTTTAAGAGAGAGGATTTATAGGATGATAATATTTACAAGGTTACTTTAACATCAACATTTTTTTCATTATTGTATCATCTTTTGTTGATAATTTGTAGAAGTATATCCCTGATGATACACTTTTTTTGTTATTATCTCTGCCATTCCAAAGCGTTTCGCTTCTACCGGAATCCATATAACAATCTAATAATGTTATTACTTTTTGCCCTTTGATGTTGTAGATCTCCAATTTTACCTGTCCTGGTTCTGGTAGTTCTAAAGCAATTTTAGTTTCAGGATTAAAGGGATTAGGATAATTATATAATTGATAACCTGTTGTTGGTATTGGATCATCGTGTATTCCAACAGGATCATAAATAAATTCTAGATTGATGATCGCAGTCTCTTCAGTACCGTATAAAGCTGAAACACCTGTGATATAAGTTTCTTCTTCAATTAAGTCAGAAAATGTGTACTCTGTGATCGTACTACTTAAGGTTGTTAAGAACCCACCTTCAAAATAGATATTGTATCCAGACGTAATGAATCCATCAGGGATTTGCCAGGATAAAGTTGCATCCGTTACCTGTAGATTGATAGGAGCTGCTAAACCTGGTAATTCATAAGCTCCCATATCTATTGCGCTATCACAGACACGGGGATTGCCTGCAAGATCATAAGCCGGAAGCACACTACCAAATGGAAGATCTAGAGTACCTGCATCGACACATGGAGATAATTCAGATAGCTGATAGGGATAATCACCTGATAAAAGGAAAAGAGGATCTTCATCAATGTTACCTACACCCCAATTAATTGTATTAACTCCATTTTCATTGTAAATTCCATTTTCACCATTTTGAATGTTGCTATAATCTACATTTAATTCATAAGTCTCTAAACTTACAGATGTCCAATCTGCCATGAATATCTCGTAATTAGTATTATTTTGCATAATCGTATTATTCATTGTAATATCACCAAAACCTTTTAATGTAGAATTTGAAGAAGTATTATTGATAAATGTACAATTATTAAACTCCGTAATCCCCTGATTAAAAACATCCATGAAAGTATTATAATTTGTACTATTATCAGAAAAAAGACAATTGTTAAACCTGATAGTTGCTTCATCACCCCAATCACTCAAATTACGTATAATCCTTGCATCACTGCTTGTTGTACTATTGTTCGAAAACACACAGTTTTCAACTACAAATTCCTCTTCATCCCATGCATCTAATTGCATAACAGCTTCATATCCATGTGTTGTAAAATTTAATATATTATTGCTAATCACACAGTTCTTCATAATTCCACTGTTTTCTAACAAACTTAGAGCAGCATTACGATCTGCTGTATTATCCGTAATTATTAAATTATCAAATATATTAGTTACATGTTCTGTTAATACTATATGTCTAATATTCGAGTTATTTTGAATTTTAAGATTTGAAAGTTTAAGTAGATTTATTGAACGAAAATACAAAACCAATGTAGTATAATTTGCAGGATTATTTGAAATTGAAAAATTTGAAACATCAACAAATCCATTAAGATAGACTCCCATTAAGGCTATAGTATTTAAATCATTATGTAAAATAGTAGTATCCATATCTTCACCGATAATGGAAACGTAATTCTTACAACCTATGGGAAAGATCTGTTGATTCGTAGCCCATGAGTAGGTCCCTGCAGCAACATGTACTGTTCGATGATTTTGTTCATTTGCCTGAATCTTTCTAACTGCCCAGGAGATGTTTCTTAATGGATCCGTAGAAGTTAATCCAGAATTAGTGTCGTCACCATCTTCAGCAACATAGAGGTCATTAGGCTCAAGTTCCATCCAATTATTCTGAATATCAAAGTCATATGTAGATCCGTCCAGTTTTTCTGCAAAATAACGACTTGGGTCATACACAGAAAATGTATCAACAAGCACATCTATATGTCCAGTATCCTGAGCATAAATATCTGCACCTTTACCGGCATTATTATTGTAAATATTACATAAATTATCTTCATCGAAGCTTATTGTACTATCATCCACAATGAAAATACCACCACCTAATGCAGCAGAATTGCAGAATATATCTAAGCCTGATACATGAAGAAAGCCATGCCTTGCGTATAGACCAGCACCAAGCTCTGCAATATTATTCTTTATAATACAATTCGTTATGAAAGCTGTGCTATAGTCATGAACAAGTACTCCTCCACCATCCCTAGACCAGAAATCAGTTCCATATCCATTTTGAATTGTAAAACCCTGGATACGAGCATCTGTTTCACCATTATGAATTCTAATACAGCTTTCAAGGCGTTGTCCATCAATAATAGTTGAAAGAATGTATTGTTCATCTCCTGTTGTTAATTCAAGACTAGCTAAGATGATATTCCTGCCATTGAAATTCAGGTTCTCATAATAAGTTCCGGGATAAACAAGTACTGTGTCGGCATCAGTAGAAGCATCAATGCCTTCTTGTATTGAAATGAAATTACCGGTACCATCTTGTTTGATGTGCCAGGTTATAGAGTGTAGCCACGAATTTACACAGATTAGTACGAATATGAGTAATATTTCAGATTTCAATGAACCCCCTTTTGTTCCCCCTTACAAAGGGGGACTCAACCCACACAATATCCCCCTTATGAAGGGGGACTTAATCTGTATTAAATTATTCAACTGTTACACTTTTCGCAAGATTTCTAGGTTGATCAACATCTAATCCACGTAGGTCTGCAACATGGTATGCCAGAAGTTGTAATGGTATTACAGTTAATAAGGGCTGAAGAATCCTAATAGTTTTTGGAATATATATCACACTTTCAGATAATTGTTCGATCTTTTCATCACCCTCTGTTGCAATAGATATTATTCGACCATTCCTTGCCTTTACTTCTTCCAAATTCGAAATTATTTTATCATAAATAGCATCATCTGGAGCAATTGCAATAACAGGCATATTCTCATCTATAAGTGCAATTGGACCATGTTTCATTTCTGCTGCGGGATATCCTTCTGCATGAATATAGGAAATTTCTTTGAGTTTGAGAGCACCTTCTAAAGCAACAGGATAGTTCACCCCTCTTCCTAAATATAAAGCATTGGTGGAATCTTTTAAGGTTTCTGCAATCTTTCTTATTTCATCGTTTTTTTGTAATATTAATTCAACTTTTTCTGGAATTGCAGCGAGCTCTTTGATAAAGGATTTCCCAAAAGTAGGCTGAAGATCTTTCATTCTTCCCAACAGAACAGCAAGAATTGTAAGAATTGTTACTTGAGAAGTGAAGGCTTTTGTTGATGCTACACCGATTTCTGCTCCGGCATGAATATATACACCACCATCAGATTCCCGAGAAATTGTACTTCCAATTGTGTTTGTAATACCAAGTACTTTGGCTCCTTTTGCCTGCGCTTCTCGCAATCCGGCAAGAGTATCCGCTGTTTCACCTGATTGACTAATTGCAAAAACAATTGTATCATCTGGAATAATTGGATTTCGATAGCGATATTCGCTTGCATATTCCACTTCTACAGGAATTCGTGCTAACCCTTCAATTATATGCTTCCCGATTAGAGCTGCATGCCATGATGTTCCACAAGCAATTATTTGAAGCATCTTTATTTTGCGAAGCTCCTCACTCTTCATGTTCAATCCACCAAGTTTAACTGTTGAAAGCCTATCATTAAGTCGTCCTCTAAATGCATTATAGATGGATGTTGGCTGTTCGAAGATCTCTTTAAGCATAAAATGTTTGTATTCGCCCTTATCTATTGAGGATACATCCCAATCAACAATTGAGATATCAGCTTCGATATTCTCATTCTGTAAATTAGTAATTTGATAATCATCATAACTTAAACTAACTACTTCATTATCTTCGAGATAAATAACTTTTTTTGTATGAATAATTATAGCAGCAACATCCGACGTAACAAAGAATTCATCTTCTCCGATTCCTAAAATTAAAGGGCTTCCCTTGCGGGCTGCAACTATCTTACCAGGAGAATCATTACTGATTACAGCAATACCATAGGTTCCTTCAACTAGTTTAAGTGCATCCTGAACTGCTGTTGTAAGATCATTTTCTATCTTTAAGAAATGTTCTATTAAATGTGCAAGTACTTCTGTATCTGTATTACTTATAAATTCATGTCCCTCAGATTCAAGCTTATTTCGTAAATTTATATAATTTTCGATTATGCCGTTATGAACAACAGCTATTGATCCATCGCAACCTGTATGTGGATGTGCATTGAGTTTATTTGGTTCACCATGAGTTGCCCAGCGAGTATGAGCAATTCCAACATTACCAAAAGTTTGGTCAGGTGAAGGTAAAGCTCTCTCAAGTTCAATGATTTTTCCCGACTCTTTAAATATCTTCAGTTCGTTTTCTTCATTCAGAATTGCAATACCGGAACTATCGTAACCACGATATTCTAATCTTTTAATTCCTTCTATTATTATTGGTGTTGCATTCCTTTTTCCAATATATCCAACTATTCCACACATATAAACTCCTGTTAAAACCTAAGTTTCAATTTTTACTATAAATGTATTTTCTTCGTTTTTTGTAACTATTGGATTTAGAATTGTGAATCCCTTTACAACTAAATAAAGAATTATGATTGCAGGGATTATTACCCAATATGCAATCTCATCATCTCTAAGAATAAATTTGAAAAATGAAAATTTCTCCGCATAATTCGTGATGAGAATTGCTAGCGTATTTTGAGCGAAATGAGCTAAAATTGGAACATAAATGCTATTTGTTTTAACAGCAATAAAACCAAGCCAGATTCCAAGAAGAGTAACTGGTAAGAAGCGGAATGGATCAAGGTGAAAAGCTCCAAATAAAATAGCTGTGAGAATTATTCCATACCAAATCCCTTTCTTTCTTAACGCACTAAGAACAAAACCTCTAAACATCACTTCTTCACATATTCCAGGTAAAACACCAACCACAAATATTGTAAACCATATTCCACTATCCTGAATAGTTATCAGATTTTGCATTGCTTCTAGGTAGCTTTCTGAAACTGGAAAAACTGCATTAATGAGCTGACCCAATAACCCAGCTAATAATAATAGCGGAAGTGATGCTATCAACACTAATAAAAAATTTAATGGATTAGTATAATTGAATCTAAAATTGGATTTAATATCAGTTTTTGAAATTCGCATAATTAATAAAACTGGTAGAAGTATCAACAATAATTGAGTTTTTATCATTCCATTCATCATGTCTTTTAATTGCCAGCTTCCACCAATATAATATAGTGCAATTATCATGAAGACAAAGTAAACCATAATGAATTGTAAATTTAGAACATCTTTTTTGCTTTTACCCCAGAATTTTAAGGATTTTTCATCAGCTGTTCTAAACAAAATATTTTCACGATTAAAGAGTTTAATTGAGATGTAAACAGTTATTACATCCAATACCAAAGTAGATCCCAAAATTATAAATAAATAGTTAAGCTGATAATTATTTAGCATTATATCGCGCATCATCAAAGAAAAATTAACAATTGGAATTAATGAAAATCCTAAGTTTAATTCAAAACCGGGTAAGAAGCTAACCATCGAAAGCATGATAGCACCAAAAAGTAATGGCATCTGATAACTTTGTGCTTCTTTAATATTCCTGGAATACGTTGATATCGAAAGTAATATTGCTGAGAAAAAAGTAATTAATGGCAGCATCAACAATAAAATTAGTGCGAAATTTCCAATGGGGAGTTGAAACTCTCCCATGTTTGTTCCCAATTGCATAAAGATGTGTCGGAAAGAAAGATACATACTTAAGAGATTTAAAAGAACAGTTATTATAGAAATTGTAATTATTGTAAGATATTTACCAATAACAAGTTCATTTCTTCTGGCAGCACTAACTAGAATTGTTTCAAGAGTTCCACGTTCTTTTTCTCCGGCAATCAGATCAGATGCAATAACAGAAGCACCACTTATAGTAAGAATGATAAGCAAATACGGTAAAAATTTACCAACGATAAAACCAACCATTTGTTCAGGAGGAGCAATGTTCTTTTTTCTTATCTCAACTGCATTCAAAATTTCACTGTTAATATTTATCTTTTCTAGTCTTTTACTTATAAATGTCTCTTCAACTTCATTCAAATTATCTCTGATCTTTCTGTAGGTCATAGAACTTTTCTCAGAAGTTTCATCATAGAAGCAGGTGATATTGAAAATTGGATAACCTGCTATAGAAAGACTATCTTCAATATTTATGACAGCCTGAATAGAATGATCTTGAAGAAGCTCTAGATATGTGTCTTCATTATACACAATTGCTTCATCCATGATCTGAAGTGTTTCAATATTAGATAACGATCCGACTAATTCTTTTGAAATGTTATTTTGAATTTGGTCATTAACATAAATAACGATATCCTGCTGCTCCAGTTTCATTTCCTGACGTGACATCATCGATGAAAATCCTATCATTAAAAGAGGATAAAGTATAATTGGAAGCACAAATGATGTTATTATTGTTCTTCTGTCACGGATGAGATCGAGCATTTCTTTTTTGTATATTACGATTATTTTTTTAAAATTCATATATCCTACCCATTTATGCTATTTACATAATGGATGAAGATGTCATCAAGGTCATGCAGACCAGTTTCAGTTTTAAAGTCTTCCCAGCTCCCTTGGGCAAGAACTTTCCCTTGATGTATCATAATAATTTTATCGGCTATTCTTTCAGCTTCGCGCATGATGTGAGTTGAGAAGAGAACACATTTTCCATCTTCTCTACATTTATGAATAAATGAGATTATATTTTTTGCAGTAAGTATATCAAGTCCAGCAGTTGGTTCATCAAAGATCATTATTGGAGGATCGTGAATAATTGAACGTGCGATAGAAACTTTTTGCTTCATCCCGGTTGAAAGGAAATCAATTTTTTTATCCAGAAAATCATGCATATCCAAAAGGTCAGCCATTTCATTAATTCTTAAATTAATCTTTTTTTCAGGAACATCATAAAGTCTGGCGAAATATGTAATTGTTTCACGAGCTGTAAGTCTTGCATAAAGTCCTGTATCCCCAGATAAGAAGCCAAGATTTGCTCTCACGTTTTGAGGATCTTTTTTTAGATCGTAACCCTCGAGTGTTGCTGTACCGGTTGTAGATTGCAAAACTGTAGAAAGCATTCGCATAGTGGTAGTCTTTCCTGCACCATTCACCCCTAGTAATACAACAATCTCACCTTTATTAGCTGTGAATGAAAGGTCTTTTACAGCGTAAAGATCTTCCCCATTTTGCTGTTGAAATACTTTAGTCAGATTTTTTACAATTATCATATTGCCCCGTTAGTTAATTTAAAAAGAAAATCAAAACATACTGTCATCCTGAGCGAAGACGAACCATATAGTTATAATCCTTCGACTCCGCTCAGGATGACAAAAACCGACTTTAGAAATGAACAAAACTTAATTTATACTTTTGGAATAAAATCTGTGTTATCGTCAATCAATCGCACAAATTCTGCAAGTAATTGCACTGCTCCATCAAGGTCTTTATAAGAAATAACCTCATTTGGGGTATGCATATATCTATTTGGAATGCTGATAAGACCTGCAGCTACACCGGCTCTTGTTACTTGAATTGCATTTGCATCAGTTCCGGTTCCGCGTGGAGCAGCTTCAATTTGATACTTAACTTTTGCATTTTCCCCTGCTTTTTTTAGAAGTTCAAATACTTTTGGGTTTATATTTGCACCAACAGCTATTGTTGGTCCCTTTTCTAAAGCAACATCACCTAACTGATTTTTATTCATACCAGGATAATCGGTAGCATGAGTAACATCTATTGCAATACCAACGTGAGGATCAATTCCAAATGCACTTGTTATTGCTCCTCGAAGACCAACTTCTTCCTGAACTGAAGAAACTGAATAAACATTTGCAGAAATATTTTCACCTTTTAGTTCTTTGAGAAGACAACCAGCTACATAAACACCAGCTTTATTATCAGTAGCTTTTGTTGTGATTATACTTCCAGAAAGTGTTTCTAATCCTGGAGAGAAGGTTGCATGATCACCTACCCATACTCTTTTCTCAGCAGCTTTTTTATCTTTAGCACCAATATCGATCCAAAGATCTGATATTTTTGGTGTACTTTTTCTATCTTCCGGACTCATCAAATGAATTGGTTTTCTTCCTACAATACCACGAACAACTTTTTTATTATGATAGATATTCACACGAAGACCAGGAAGTAAGGTTGCATCAACACCACCGATTGCTGTAAATCTAACAAATCCATTATCATCGATATATTTTACCATAAGGCCAATCTCGTCTGCATGACCAGAAACCATGAAACGGAGTTTTCCCGTTCCTTTTTTTAGTGCAATCACATTTCCATGAACATCAGTTGTAACGTCATCAGCAAATTCATCTACAAAATTTCTGTATACTTCTTGTGCAGGTTGCTCGAATCCAGATGGACTTGGAGCCATTACAAGATCTTTAAAGAATTTCTTTTCCATTTTTTTCTCCTATTTATATTTTATTACGTATTTTATAATTCAATTCTGTCCTTGCGAGGACTCTCTCAAAGGATTTCTTTCGAAGCAATCTAAAACTCCAAACAATTTTCAAACAAAGAGATTGCTTCATTCGATGCCGATGAAAGATTATTCGCAAAAACAATTTCTAACGATTTATTATAATATTCTGCTATTATACAAAACTCACTATTTTTTACTAACAATTGTTTGCTTTCCCTGCAGCAAAAGGATTCACATTTTGTTTAACTTGTTTTGCAGGTTTTTCTAAAGGTACAAGACAAAGAAATATAAGTGTTTTATCTCCAGTATTTTTGTAATTATGTTTCAAAAATGGGTCTACAAATATCACATCACCGGGTTTGAAAGGTAGTTCTCCATCTTCGGTAACCAAAGCACCAACTCCTTCAACGATGAAATTCTCATGTTCCCAACTGTGTGAATGATATGGAGTAAAACCTCCTGGTTCGAGTTCAAACATACGCATTGCAAAATTTGGAGCTTTATCTTTATCAGAGATCAGCCAACGTATTTTAGCTTTCTTTGCACCTTCCATGGTAACTTCTTCTAATTCTATATCAGAATAATGTTTAAGCTTCATATTTCCTCCAATAAAATTATATTAAAAAGTGAGGTATCCATTTCTCTGGCACCCCACTTTTTAAAAATAACTATTATCTCAATACTAAACAGAAATAACTTCTTTAACTTCAGGAATTTCTTCTTTTAGTACTCTTTCTATACCTGCTTTAAGAGTGAGTGTTGCCATTGGGCAGCTACCACAAGCACCTTGTAAACGTACTTCAACCACATTATCTTCTGTGATGTTAATAAGTTCACAATCTCCACCATCTGCTTGAAGAGATGGACGTACTTTATCTAGAACTTCCTGAACTTTTACTTTATCCAGCATAATTTCTCCTTTTATTTATTTTTATTTTGATTAATACCTAAAATATAATAATTAAAAATTAGTAAAGTTAAAATTATAAATTCTTTTATTTAAAATTAGAAATTATCGGTCATTAAATTTCTTGACTTCAAACCCCTATTTTTAAGCGTGTCCTATAGATTTTTACACTAAAGAAATAAGGAGAGAAAGATGAAAAAAAAAATCATCATTATGGGTGCTGCAGGGCGTGATTTTCATAATTTTAATTGTTATTACAGAAACAATGACAATTACGATGTAGTTGCTTTCACAGCAACACAGATCCCTGATATCGATGGAAGAAAATATCCAGCTGAACTTGCTGGAGAACTCTATCCTGAAGGTATCCCTATCTTCGCAGAAAATGAAATAGTAAACTTGATAAAAAAGCACAATGTGGATGAAGTTGTTTTTGCTTACAGCGATGTTCCTCACGAAAGAGTTATGAATAATGCCTCTTTGGTTAATGCTACCGGTGCTGATTTCAAACTTATTGGATTGAATAATTCTACAGTTAAAACAACCAAACCATTAGTAACTGTTTGTGCTACAAGAACTGGTTGTGGTAAAAGTCAAACAACACGTGCGGTTGTTAAAGCTCTTAAAGCTAAAGGCCTTAAAGTTGCTTCTATCCGTCATCCAATGCCATATGGCGACCTTGTTAAGCAAAAGGTTCAAAGATTCGCAAAACTTGAAGACCTCGTAACACATGAGTGTACTATAGAAGAAATGGAAGAATACGAACCACATATTATGATGGACAGCATTATTTATTCTGGTGTTGATTATGAAGCTATTGTTCGTGAAGCAGAGAAAGAAGCCGACGTGATTATTTGGGATGGTGGAAACAATGATACACCTTTCTATGTTTCTGACAATATGATAAATATTGTTGTTGTAGACCCACACAGACCTGATCATGAGATATCATACTATCCTGGTGAAACTAACTTAATTAATGCTGATGTAATTGTTATTAACAAGATCGATTCAGCTGATCCTGAAGGAATTCAGATCGTTAGAGATAATATTCGTGCACTTAATCCTGAAGCTATCGTTATTGATGGTGCATCTCCTGTATCTATCGACAATCCTGAAATCATTAAGGGTGCAAATGTACTTATTGTTGAAGACGGACCGACACTTACTCATGGTGAAATGAAATATGGTGCTGGTATTGTAGCTGCTGAAAAATATGGTGTTGCTGATCTTGTGGACCCACGTCCTTACGCTGTTGGCTCAATTTCAGAAACATTTGAAAAATATCCAGAGATTGGAATACTACTTCCTGCAATGGGTTATGGTGAGCAACAAATTAAAGATCTTGAAACAACCATTAATAAGACTGAATGTGATGCAGTTGTTATTGCAACTCCTATCGATCTTAGAAGGATTGTTAAGATCAATAAACCTGCTGTTCAGGTTACTTATGAACTTCAGGAAATTGGACATCCAACCATCGCTGACGTTTTAAAAGATTTCTAAATAATTAGTAAAATTGTATACATAAAAAGGGCAGAATAATTTCTGCCCTTTTTTTACTCATCCCCTTGCCCCTTCTCTCAAACAGAGAAGGGGAATTACTTTTTATTTCAACGCTACAAGATTAGCATGAGAGAACCACTTCCAACCATCGGTAGTTTTACAGAAAACTGAAAGCCGGGCTGCATGTTTTGTTATCGTGTTTCCTGCAATTGTTTCTGTTACATTAACAAAATAAGTAACATTTAATGTGTTTTCATTTTGAGTAATTTTGAAGTTGTCGAGTACATATTCACCCATGTTCAGTTTTCTGATCAATTCGATCTGTTCATCCCGATTGCGAGCACCATCCTGGTGAATTGACTGAAATCCCGGTGCAAGAATGTTTTCAATAAATTCCATATCATTCGTTTTCATCGCTTCCCACACCTGTTTTACAAGCGCTTCTCCATCTGCTTTTTCCGGTTGTACCTGGCTGTTACACGACATGCTGAAAACTAACATCAAGAATACACTAATGACAGTTACAGTTTTTAATCTTTTCATTTTTCTCCTCCTGAGGGTCCCTCATTTTTTAGGCCACTTTTAATGTGTTAATTTCTTTAACTTTCTTTTCAAATGTCAATCTAAATTTCTCTGGAGTTAAGTAACCCAGAGAACTGTGAGGTCTGTTAATGTTATAATCCTCTTTCCATTCTGAAATTACTGTTCTGGCTTCTAGGAGTGAATTAAATAAATTAACATTCAGACACTCATCTCTCATTCTTCCGTTAAAGCTCTCAACAAAAGCATTCTGCTGTGGCTTACCTGGTTGAATAAAACTCAGATCGACACCACTTTCTTGAGACCAATCAAACATTTTACCACATGTAAATTCAGGTCCATTATCACAAACTATGGCTTTGGGTTTTCCACGAAATTCAATTATCTTATCAAGTTCCTTCAAACGTTTCGCCTCTGATGCATCAAGACCACTGTACTTGTTCTTCCAACGATAAAACGTATTACCGCATATTCCGTATTCACGAGAAATATCATTTACTGATCTACCACTTTCATGCTCTTTTACTATCTTAATGATCTTGTTGATACTGAATCTTGACTTCATACGCTCCCCTTAATAACGTTTTGTGCATAGTCTGAAACTCTAAATAAAATCAAGTTAAAATAATATAGAAATATCTCAAACTATTT
>Ga0307989_1000220_pt1 | contig 41212 bp, 31 predicted proteins | sample EllFjometagen185_FD_203164 | JGI IMG/M metagenome (GOLD analysis project Ga0307989, IMG submission 203164) | Marine microbial communities from Ellis Fjord, Antarctic Ocean - #185 | ecosystem: Environmental > Aquatic > Marine > Unclassified | place: Southern Ocean | collected 2014-10-08 | reverse complement strand
TTCCCATAAACTTTATAGAATTTATCATAAACCGTAGCAGAATCTTCATCTGCTGACTGGGTTTCTTTAACGCTTATAATTTCGTCACATGCTGTAACTACATCTTTATATATTCCTGATGCAACTCCGGCAAGAATTGCCACACCAAGAGCAGGACCTTCGCTTGAATTAATTGTGCATATATCTGTCCTGAACATATCAGCCTGCATCTGCCGCCACAACGGACTCTTGCTCCCTCCGCCGGAAGCTCTGACCTGAGATGCTTCAATACCCATCCCTCTGATTATTTCCATACAATCTCTTAGACTGTAAACAACCCCCTCAAGGACTGCCCTTATCATATGAGCCTTGTTATGAGCTGCACTTAACCCAAAGAAAACGCCCCTTGCATCAGGATCCAGATGGGGTGTTCTTTCGCCCATCAAATACGGAAGGTATAAAACACCTTCTGAACCAGCATCTATTTTTGCTGCTTCATTATCCATAAGAACATAAGGATCAATACCCAAAAGTTCAGCCGTTCTCATTTCTTCTATACAGAAATTATCTCTGAACCATTTAAGAGATAAGCCTGCTCCTTGGGTAACTCCCATAACATGCCATGCACCTGGAACAGCGTGACAGAAAGTATGAACACGACCCTTCTTATCAATTTCAATATTGTCCATATGTGCAAATACCACTCCACTGGTTCCTATAGTAGATGATATGATACCCTCTTTTACAATTCCGTTTCCAACAGCACCAGCAGCTTGGTCACCGGCTCCTCCTGCAACAATTGTTCCTAATGCAAGACCTGTTAAAGCTGCTGCTTCTTTAGTCACAACCCCAGTATTTTCACATGACTCATACATCTTCCCTAGCCATTCTTTTTTAATGTCCAGCTTTTCAAGAACTTCATCACTCCAGCATCGCTTCTTTATATCAAGAAGCTGCATTCCGCTTGCATCAGATACTTCTGTTGCATATACACCTGTGAGCATAAATCTAATATAATCTTTTGGTAGTAATATTTTATTGATCTTAGAATATATTTCCGGCTCGTTATTTCTAACCCAAAGAATTTTAGATGCTGTAAAACCTGTCAGGGCCGGATTGGCAGTAATTTCAATAAGTCGCTTAGCACCAACTTTTTCAGTAATTTCAATACACTCTTCATGAGTTCTCTGGTCACACCAGATTATTGAATTACGAAGAACATTATCATTTTTATCAAGTAAAACAAGTCCATGCATCTGACCTGACAGACCAATTCCCGAGATATCTTTAGGGTCAATTCCGCTTTTTTTAACTACTTCTTTTGATGATATGCAAACAGCATTCCACCAGTCAAGAGGATCCTGTTCTGCCCATCCTATTTTGGGCTGATACATAGGATACTCAACTGTACAATTTGCAATGCTGTTACCTTTTGTGTCAAAAAGTACTGTTTTAGTTCCTGATGTCCCAATATCTATTCCAATTAAATATTTCATAATGTCCTCCAGAATCTAATATTTTAAAACTGAACCACCAATGAATTCTCTTATAATTGATGTGTTTGGTATTTCCCCATCTTCAACCTCTGCAAAGTATGACATAATACCTAATAATCTGCGCGCTTCTGAATAATACCTGCTGTCTGAATCAAGACTAGATAATATCGGTTCAGCAAATTTTTTAAGAACTCCATGTTCATATATCAACGTACTGTTGAATATGGCATCTGCTTCTTCCTGGTATGGGAAAATATACTTGTCTTCACCTTTTCTGACATCCGCCCACATTCCTAGGGTTCGCTCTGCACTGGCACCACGATATTTAAAGTCTCTAACCAACCGTCTGAAAAGACGTGCATCAGTTGTTGATAGTCTGTTGTGATCATCAATATTTATTGATGTTAAAGCACTGATATAAAGTTTATGAGCTCTGTTTCTCTCAACACAATTGCTAAAAGCCGGGTTTATCCCGTGTATGCCTTCAACAATAACCACACCTTTCTCATCAATAGACAAATCTCTGTATGCTTTCCTTGATTCAGTAGCAAAATCATACTCAGGTATTTGAGCATAACCATATTCCTGTAGAGATTTCATATCTTCACTGAATTTAACTATGTCAAGGGCATCTGGGGTTTCATAATCCTTTTTGCCAAAGATATCGAGTGGAATTTCACTGCCCTTATAATAATCATCAAGTGATATTGGATGTGCTTTTAATCCAACTGCTCTTAGGTGTATAGCCAGTCGCCTGGCAAATGTAGTTTTTCCTGATGAAGAAGGGCCGGCAATAAATACAAAATTCTTATGCTTGGCATTAATCTCATCTGCTATGTATCCAATCTTTTTTTCCTGCAGAGCTTCAGAAATTCTAATTATGTCCCCTATTTCACCATTCTCAGTAATTTGATTAATATCATTTATATTATCAACCCCAATTGCATTACCCCAGAGACGAAACTCTTCAAAAGCATTGATCAGTTTATCCTGTGTTTGCCACTCAGGCAACTTACCGGGTTCAAATCTGGTTGGATGGAAAAGCAGAAATCCATTATGAAAATGCCGTAGTTCAAACAAATCCACATACCCAGTATCAGGAGCCATAACACCATGAAAATAATCGAAAACCCCTTCTAGCGAGTAGAGTGTTATTAATGAATCATCACCATCATGGCTTAATACATCCAATAAGTCATTTCGGTTTGTATGTCCCAGAACTTTTGCAGCATGTTCAATAGAAAAATCATGTCTTTCAATGGGGTGTCTCTTTTTTATCAGACTACGCATACGTTTTCTGATTTTATTAACATCTTCTCTGCCTATTGAACGGCCGATTAATTCACAAAAACTGCCTTTATTAATCGAATAATGAATCTTCAGCCTATTGTTTGGGAAAAGCCCTGCAACCGCTTTTACTAAAACAAAATTAAGTGTATTTCTATAAATTCTGATTCCTTCAAGTGAGGCTGTGTCAATAAATTCATAATTCTCAGTATCGCCGACTTCGGAATTAAGATTTACTATACAGTTATCTTTTTTTGCAGCTATTATATCGCCGGCAATATTTTCATTATATTTATCAGCAATATCAATAAATTTCATATTATTTACCCACCCCATAATACAAATATCCGAGATTTTTCGTACTGGTCTTATCAAATATGTTTCTATAATCAAGTATTATTTTTTGTTTTATCAGAGTTGCAGTTTCCTCTAAATCAGCATTCTTAAAGCAATCCCATTCAGTCAAGACTAAAAGGGCATCTGCACCTAAGAGAACTTCCTCTTTAGTTTTACAAAATTCTATCATTGATCTATACTCTGACAGATATTCATCTGCTTCTTCCATAGCTTCCGGGTCAAATACCCTCACTTTTATTCCATTTTGAATAATTAATGGTAAAATATCCAAGGCCGGAGCATTTCGCATATCTCCACTGCCTGCCTTAAAAGACAGTCCCCAAACACCCAAAACGCTTCCGTTGTTTTCTTTTACTATTTTTACTGCTTTTGTAGCAAGAATATCCTTGTGGGCTTTATTTGCTTCATATGCAGTTCTTATCATTGAAAGATCAACACCATAGCTTTCTGCTATTTTCACAAGCGCTCGCGTATCTTTTGGAAAACAGCTACCCCCAAATCCAGGTCCGGGATTTAAGAACTTTGGATTTATACGCTCATCACTTCCAACAGCTTCAGAAACTGCCTTAATATCAGCACCGGTTTTTTCGCAAAGAAGAGCAATTTGGTTTATATATGATATTTTCATCGCAAGAAATGAATTTGATGCATATTTAATGGTTTCAGCAGTCTCATTTGAACATTTAAATATAGGCACCCCACTATCAGCAGGTGCTTTATAAATTTCATCCATCAATGATAATGCATCTTTATTACCACTGCTTCCGACAACTATTCTGTCAGGATACAAAAATGTTTTTATCGCTGCGCCTTCTCTTAAGAATTCTGGGTTTGATACTACCTCAACAGAAAATTCTGCATTTCTATCTGCCAATCTTGTATTTATCAGGTTTTTAATTTTTTTTGCTGTGCCAATCGGCACTGTAGATTTAATAATTACAACAGTAGATTTTTCAATATACTCTGCTATATCCTTAGCTACCTGTATTACATATGACAGATCAGCTGAGCCATCTTTATCCTGAGGAGTTTGAACAGAAATAATTATGGCATCACAACCACAAATACTTTTTTTAATGTCAAATGAAAATGATAACCTACCGGATGAATACATTTCCTGTACCAATTCTTTAAGTCCGGGTTCGCTGATGGGCATAATCAATTTGTTAAGATTCTCTATCCTGTGTACATTAGAGTCTGCACAAATAACTTCATTACCGAATTTTGCAATTCCGGCTCCGGAAACAAGTCCTACATATCCGCAACCTAAAACACTTATTTTATGCATTTCTCCTTCCTTTCGCTGCTGTTTTGTGCTTCTTTTTGTTTATCAGCACATGCCCTGTTGTAAGTGCAGCAAGAACAATAGCGTATGAAGCCATAAATCTAATAAGAATATGTATTACAATCCTTGTAAAAAATCTCTGCGGCATCATTCGGATAAGAAGGTCGGTTGATGGATTCAACATCCATAAGTCGTTTGTAAAAAACACCTTGTGGAAGGTTGTCCAAAATGATGAAAAGTCTAGCATTGCCAAAATTGCTATTATCAGCCACAAACCAAGTATAATAGTCAACGTTATAGCGCAGTATTTCATGAAATACTTCCTCATACCCTCTTTATCATATCCAAGGTAGAAAATAAGTATCAGAAGTAAAATAACGAATAGTACCTTATTTATTTTTTTACTCAAAACAAATAGATTTTTGACATCTACCATATGAGCTTTTTCTTTTGTATTGAATAATTCATGCCCTTCTTGATTTGAGCTCATTATTACTAAATCATCACGGCGGTCATCCATATAGTCTATTAACCCAATAGTTGCTAAATCAAGTGCTTCCTGATCTAATTCTGCATACAGGGCTACATCATCAGCCAATTGAGCATTCTTATATATTTCTGGATCCAATCCAACAAACGTTACAAATGATATCAGCATATGAACTGCCAATAGAATTGAAAATATTATTGAAAGTGTAATTGCTAAACCTTTTTTCATTATTTAGGGAAGCCTCCTATTAAAACATCTTCTTCATAGAAAGATGCTCCTCTAATCTGACCGTTCGGAGAATCATCAACTATATAGTAAACCACATATATTTCACCATCATCAAACTGTACCCAACCTGAATATCCTGTGTCGGAAACGGGACTGCGGTCGTAGTCTAATGGCATGATTCTATATCCCTGTTCTTTTCTATCTTTTGCTCTGCATGAATCCTGGCTGGTGAACCCAGCAAAGAAGTTTTGAGTCCAAAAACCAACCCAGCCTTTGCCGCCCTGCATAAATCTATGTGTAATCATTACATATCCATTGTCAAGGATTCCCGCAACCGGTCTGTGGCATCCGGGCATAGGCGCATTATATGGTCCGTCCCATGTTTCTCCATTATCAATTGAAATTGCTTTAAAACAGTCAAGGCCAAGTCCTGAATTCTCACGCATAAAGCATACCAGTGTATTATCATCTAACTCAACTATGCTTCCTTCACAGAGATTTAGTCCTTCCTTTGCTGCAACAATTACTCGGTCACTCCATGATTTTCCTTCATCATCGGAATACCAAAGACTTTGTTTAAGATAGCCTGTGGAATCTATCAAATGTGTACTGATTATCCATCTTCCTGTTCTGGTTTGAATCAGTTGGTCAGGTACTATTCCATCACTAGGTGCTAAATAAGGGCCATCCCAAGAGAGACCTTCTTTATTCCCTACCCAATAATGCACTTCAGCCTGCCCTTCATTTTTTTTAACAACCTTATCCGCTAATATTACCAGGCGACCGTCATTGATTTTAGAAATCCTGGCACAGTTCCAGAACACATCTTCTTCTTCAATGTTATCAGTGATATATAGTTTCGAAGACCATGTTCTTCCTCTATCGGTGCTTTCATTCTTCATGATACGGGCATAAGATCTGTCGCTATGATGTGTACATTCTTCAAATACCACAATCAATTTACCCCCGTCTGTTAAAACTACATCCGGAAATGCTTCATAAATATTATCATCTTTACTTACTGAAAAATACTGGATAGCCATAAGTCTCCCTACTAGTTGTTATTATCCTCTTATATTTTAACATAACAAGAGCAACCTTACTGTCCCAATATTCCCCAAAACTTCAACATCTTCACCTAATCATCAGTCGGCATGTTGGGTGAAATCACCTAATCATCCAATGAGCAAAACATCCGTCGGATGATTTGCTCATTTTACGAGCTTGATTCTATTTTATCCGGGTTCATCCAAACTTTGATCTTTATCTGTTTTTAAAGCTAAACCGTGTGCGGGGTATGGGCACTCTCCGAACAAAATATTCCAATTTACCGGCTCCCAATATTCCCTGCCTTTATGAAAAGCAAGAATATTATGAATGAATTGATAAAATATTTCAGTTCCTTTAACCATTGAACTGTTTATCATCCATAATGGAGCAAGGTCCGTTGTATGACTTACACACCCAGAGAATAATTCTGCTGATTGCACAGATAAGTCTCGCGCAGTCCTGCATTTTTCTAAAATGTTCTGTATGTTTTCGGTTATATCTCCATCAATAAATGCTTCACTGTAGTTTACATATAATTCAGATAATGTCACCAGTGCCTTAAGATGCATCGCATAAGCCCTTGTTCGGGTTTCCATATAACTACATTCAGAAAGTGCTTTCCCCAAACAGTCATTTTTAGCTGATTCAAATAATCCTGCTGCTTTGTTAAGATATTCTATGGATATTCTATATATGGAAGCCCTGCCCTTTGAATTTTCAAGAAAGTCTTTTTGCAACGGTGATTCATGGAATGCATTATCAAATTCCTTAAAACTTCTCATTACAGCAATTTCAGGGGGAACGTGATTCCATGGCATATTTGCAGCACCACGCCCACCCATATATTCCTCATTCTTTTCAAGAATTTTGTAGGCTTCTCCAATTTTTTCTGCTGCCTTCATACCATAAACAATATCAATGTACTTTTTATAAAAACCAGCGGGCGTTATCTGTGGATCCCACAGACCATCTGCAAGATATTTAATATTATGATCTGCACCTTTTATAGAAAGTGTCTGCATCATAAAACCTGTTGTTCCATTTGTAATTGCTGACCGGCAATATCCATCCTTATAATAAAGATTTACATTAAATTGCATTCCAGCTTGAGAACCGTCATCAGTTATTCTAGGAATAATGGAGCACTCTCTGCCTTTCATAGTTTTAAATAAATGCAACGGCGCTCCACCGTGAGTCCAAAGAGAACGGGATTCTATATCACAAAAGGCAACATCCTTGGGGATTATTTCATGTAGCTTCGTTAGCAGATATGCTTTACAGACTGTTATTAATCCCAGTTTTATATTCGGACTATATTTTGATGCCTCCTCCAATGTCTCAATCGCGATTTTAGTAAATGCAATATCCGCTTCGATATGCTTTTGCTGAAGTTCATCACCGGGCCAATGATCACCCCAGTATTTTTTTTGCAGATTAAGTGCATCTTCATATTCAAGAAGCTGCGAGTCAATATATGCTCTGCTTTCAGGGTAAGGATCCTCGTAAAATCCTTCCGGTATACCTATAAACAGACCTTCAAGTTTGGGATAAGATTCAACAATATTGCTAATCCTTGCAGCATTTATTTCTTTAACTACTGGGTCTGTACAACTTACCAAAGCCGACCAATGAAGATTTTTTCTAGGCATAGGTTTAAGGTGCTTTGTCATATTCATTGAAACAAATTGAGGAAGAAACGCAATCCAGACACCAATTTGGCGTTTTGAAGCTTCAGAAATAATTTTATTCATAAAAGCTTTACCGGTATCCAGTGCTTCATCGGAACTATTTACATTTTGAAATTCCATAGGCGCAACACGTTTTCTTGGTTCAAATTTTTCTTTACCAATTGAAATTTCATCAACATTGAAACTACCTGTCCAGTGGCGCCCATAAGAAAAATAGCCGGATTCAGGGCGTGATATGTCTCCTACAACCTTTCTCTCCCCCTTAAAGGTATAATCAATAATTGGTTCATTCTCGAATGGATAGAAAACTATGCGGTTCAGCTTCATTCTTAACATATTATCAAATAATCTGCAAAAATCTTCAATTGACATTATCGATGTAGATACCATACAAAAAGATACAAACAGTCCTCGCCATTTATTAACAGTAGTATATTTTTTATCAATTTCAGGAATAAAAGTGTCTAATCCGAGCTCCGAAGTTATCGTCTGACTAGCTAAAAAAGAATAGCCTATTTCCTCTAGAAACGAAAAAACGCCATATACAGCAGCCTTCTGTGTATCTCCTGCTATCAGAATACATGCTTGACCACGTAGAACTGCTTTTTTAACAATATGATCATCAGGTCCGAAGTCATTTAAGTCAATAAACCCTTCATTAGCAGCAATTTTAATCTCCTCACACCCATAAGGAGTGCCAACAAATATATCGATGCCACTTGTTTTAGACCCCTGCAACTCTGGTTGATAAGCCAAAATATCATTTAGCTGCCTGAGAACCTCATCTTTCAATGCTTCCCCAAGCATAATCCGCCACACCGCATCTTTTAATAAAAACATATACCCTCCATCCAAATTAACCTTGGGATAACTCGGCAAATTCATTCAATTATCCGACGGATAATTGAATGAAATATTTAGAATGTTGTTGTTAAATCGTAATTTTTACCTGTTTCAGCAGCCCAATGAAAACCGTGCATCAATTCAAGAACGTGAAGTGCAATTTTACCATTGGCTTTATTAATCCTGCCTTCAGAAATAGCATCAGCCATGTCAGAAACACCAAGCCCTCTGGAGTTTTCTGCAAATGGTAATGTTATATCAATATCAGCCCAATCTTCTCTCATAGACTTCAGTTTAACAGGTCCACCGAATGCATTAGGGTCAGGCACTGATAGAGACCCCTTAGTTCCGTGAACTTCTATCCTTGGCATATTGTGTCCCCATATGTCAAAAGATGTGATTATATTACCAATAACACCACTTTTAAATTTCAATATGCCATTCACATGTGTCGGCACTTCAACCTTGACCTTCTTACCATACTTGTTTTTACTGGTTATAGTACGTTCTTCCAAAGCTTTGCCAGTCATACCCGCTACACTCTTTACAGGTCCAAGCATATTAACTAGAGCAGTCAGATAATATGGCCCCATATCAAACATTGGCCCTCCGCCCTTTTCATAATAGAACTCAGGATCAGGATGCCATGACTCATGCCCCGGACACATCATAAATGCAGTAGCTGAAGTAGGCTCACCAATTTGGCCATCCTTGATTAATTCAATACATGTCTGTATGCCTGCGCCAAGAAAAGTATCAGGTGCAGCACCAATCAATAGCCCTTTTTCATCTGCAATTTTAACTAACTCAACACCCTCATCAAATTCGACACAAAGCGGCTTTTCAACATATACATGTTTTCCGGATTCTAATGCTTTTTTACAAATTGAATAATGCGATTTTGGCGTTGTAAGATTAACTATAATCGTTATGTCTTTGTCTGCCAACATTTCGTCAAAACTGCAAATTTTTTCTATTCCAAATTTTTCAACAGCTTTTTCTGTTTTATCTGCATCAAGGTCACAAACTGCTTTTACATAAATATTATCAAATACAGATGTAAGATTTTTAAGATATATATTACTGATGGATCCGCATCCTATTACTCCAATAATTGTTTTACTCATCTCAACCCCCTAAAACATTTTCTTATCACTTGAAAATTCATCTGCAGACAGATTATTTTCAACTGCAATCTGATTTCCTTCAGCTGCCCACATCAACCCGTTTTTCATTGTCTCAAAAGCACCCGGGATATCAAAAACATCAGCATGATGTCCTAAAGAACTGTAAAATACCCTCCCATGGCCCCATTTTTTAGTCCATAGCACTGGTACATCAACTTCTCCATTTGGAGAGTTATACCAGACAACACTTGGGAATCTGGTTGTCGCAAGCACTTCAATACACGGATCTATGTGCACATAATACTGTTCACTAGTTATTTTGAAATCTTCAACACCATCAGTTATGGTACTAGAATTATTTGTTATATTAACAGTGTATTCTACCTCTGCTCCGCCAGGATGAGACACCCACTGTCCTCCTGTCATAAACTGCCATTCTGTACTCTCTCGAAATGCATCACACATACCGCCGTGACAGCCGCCAAGACCAACCCCACCAGCAACAGCTTCAATCACATTCATAACCAAATCTCGCTCAATTGTTCCCATTGTCCATGTTGGAATAATCAAATCAAATGTCTTAAGGTACTCAAGATCCCTGAATGATTCAAGGGTATCACTTACCGTGGTATCAAACCCTTCATCTTTTAACATCCTGTTAAAAACCTCAGTTACTTCATTGGGCTGATGACCGTCCCAGCCGCCTTTTACCAATAATACTTTTTTCATATCACCCTCCGCTAATCTGCATATTCTTTTAGTCTATTTCTAAAATGTAAGTAATTATCAAAACTAACTTCTTCCGGCACCCCATGGTCACACATAGGAATGTAACCACCACGTGCTTTCATAACAGGCATAATCCTGTCAACTTCCTTGTCAATTGCATCCTTAGTTGAAGCAAGAATCCTCTTGTCAAAACCACCTCGAATCCTTAGGTTCGGATACTCTTTACCTGTTCGCACTACATCACAGCCTGAAGCTACTTCAAATGGACTTAAGTAATCAAGTCCGATTTCACCATAAACATCAATAACCGGATCAGAAAATCCATCGGTATCAACCTGGAAATACAGCCGTCTGCTTTTATCCAATTGCCTTTTTCTGACATTAGTCATAAGTTGTTTGTAGTATGGGAGTAGAAACTGACGTATCATATCAGGAGATATCAATGGGCCGTGGTTATAGCATATGTCCTCACCGATATAAAACTCATCAATTGATACATGCTCTTGAAATTTTGCAGAAATTTTATCAACAATATTGAACCATGTTTCCATGCAGTCTACAATAAGTTCAGGTTCATCATAAAATTTATACAGGATTTCCAATGGTCCGACCAGACTGCGTAGATACATATATCCACCGACAGTATTCAATGTAATAATTTTGCCTTCTGCCTCAGCCTTCTTTGCGTTTTCCATATGAAGGTCAAAATCTTTATAGCGACCTTCTGAGAAAGGATCCATTCTCCATTTACAGTTTTCTTCCCATGATTTCATATCTTTAACAGGATGATCAACATATTCGGGCATAAAACCACTGCGTCTGTTCTTGAAAAAGAGCACATGCCTACCATACTTATCCTGTACAAGCTCGTATTTTCCCCTGTCTTCTAATATTTTTTCTTCATAATATGGATAAAAAGGTGCCTGGCACCAACCAAGATTTTGAAGGCTGAAAGATCCGGGAGGATCAAATTCCAGCATATCTTTCAAATCCTGTTCACTTTTTATGTAGCCTTTTTCAATCCATCTGTCCATTGTAAACCACCCAAAATCATCCATTATAACCGGAGCTCCGGGTTTAATAGCATAGAAATCACGAAGTTTCTTAGCTGAAGGATGCATTTTAATGTTCTCACTATTGCCGGTCTCTTTAATCATATGTATGTCCCCCGTTAATTATTTAACTGCCTTTTCGCAGTATTCTTTCATTAACTTCATGTAGATTCTATAGTTTTCAAGGGAAACATCCGGCGGAGTTTGATGGTCGCATGAAGGGATAAAGCCGCCTTTTTTCATTACCGGTAATAACCGTTCCCACTCCCGACGCATCGCCTCTTCCCCATGTTTCATAACCATTTTGTCATATGCCCCGATTATTTTAAAATCAGGAAACATATCTCTCATTCTTGCAACATCTACACCAGCTTGTCTTTCAAGTGGAAGCGCGCCCTCAATTCCGGCTTCCTGCAGCCAGGGAATCATTGCTTCAAGCTGGCCGTCAGTGTCCACCATTGGTATAATTCCATGTTTTTTCAAAACAGGAATAACTCTTTTATAATAAGGAAGCAAAAACTCTTCAAACATTTCATAAGAGAGCATTGGCCCAAGGTTATATGACATATCTTCTGCAAATGTCATAAAATCAGGTTTTAGTATTTTGCATAATTCTTCAATAAGATAGATATTGTAATCTGCTAGGTCACTGTTGATTCTATGCATTAATTCAGGTTCATCATAAAATGCATATAGATGATCCTCAATTCCAAATAGTGTTCTTGGGAACCAGAAAAATCCATCAAGAGTTATCCAAATGGCAACATCACCATTATCATGTAGATGTTTTAGTTTTTCAAGTTGTGCACGACGCATTTCAACTGCATCCATAGGATAAAGAATATCTCTAATGCGAATATATGAATCTGTATCTGAAACTTTTTTTACTTCAGCGGATGCATTTCTATATGCCTGACCTTTGGGACTAATCCAAAACTGCCTTAACATATCTAGACCAAGATATTCACGAATTTCTTCTCGCGACAGATGCTCGGGAACGCCTTCTTTTTGAAACCGCGCCTGGGTTTTGTCCCACCATCCTGCCCATTCAATCATAGGAAGACGATCATCCGGCAATATAAAGTTTAGTGTATTTACAATTCTGCCCCTGTTTTTCATGACCATCCTTTAAATGCACTTAATCCCGTGCGGATTCATTTCACATCCTATTATATTTAATTTATACTGCTTATCAACACTAAGTTTTAAATCTTCAACTATATTTTCCATATCTGCAAGAGAACACATCGAAATCATACTTGGGCCAGCTCCGCTCAATGCAGTTCCCCATACTCCGGTGCTTTTAGCTAAAGAAACAACCTCATCCCAGTAGGGAAGCAATTTCTTTCTGTATGGTTGATGAATTACATCAAGTTCCATTAAACTTCCGGCTTTTTCATAATCCATATCATGAAGTGCTTTAATCATTGATAATTCAATACTACGTGCTTTATTAAGTGTATCTCTATCATATTTATATGGTAAAATTGCCCGGCTTTTTTTTGTGCTGAGTGTTGTTTCAGGAACAAATATTATAAATCCAATATCATCGCCAAGAGGCAGTTTCAAGTAATCATCACCATTAAATATTGATATCCCGCCTGTAATGGCAGCGCACACGTTGTCGCCATGCCCCTCCATCTGAGCGGACATCATGATAATCTCTTTTTTAGTCAATATTTCACATTCATAATAATTTGCAGCAGATATTCCACCTGCTATACATGCCGCACTGCTGCCAAGACCCCGTGAAAGAGGAATTTTATTATATACATCAATTAAAAAAACAGGCATAGGCCTGTCAATTTGATTGTAATAATATTGAATTGCTTTATAAATCAAATTCTCACTATCTCTGGAAATATTTTCTGATCCAAGACCCGAAACATCAATGAAAAACTTATCTGACTCTTCAATTTTAATTGTATTTTCAAAAGCATCAAGCGCAACGCCGCCTTTATCAAAAAGAACTCCAAGGTTTGCACTAGTAGCCGGAATACTCACTACAGACATAACATCAACCTGTTATCCTTTTCATGACTTCATCTTCATTTGCACTGACTGCACCTTGTTTTTCAATTAGATTAATCGCGTTATCAGGATCTTTCAAACCGTTACCTGTCAGAACACAAACAACTGTGCTACCTTTTTTTATTTTCCCGTTATTGATGCTTTTTATAACACCTGCAACTGATGCAGCTGATGCCGGTTCCGCAAATACACCTTCACTGTTAGCTAGTAATTGGTATGCAGCTAGAATTTCTTCATCTGTTACCGAGTCTATAAGGCCCCCTGATTCATCTCGAGCAGCTTCAGCTTTTTCCCAGCTCACAGGATTCCCTATACGTATAGCAGTTGCAACAGTTTCCGGCGACTCAAATATCCGTCCCTGCACTATAGGTGAAGCCCCCTCTGCTTGAAACCCTGCCATTTTTGGTGTTGTTTTAGCTTTTCCAATTTCCTTTAACAATTTAAATCCCATCCAGTAAGCACAAATATTACCGGCGTTTCCTACTGGCAGTGCTAAATAATCCGGAATGTCTCCAAGTTGTTCAAAAACTTCAAAAGAAGCTGTTTTTTGACCTTCAAGTCTATGTGGGTTTACAGAATTCACAAGAGTCATATTATGCTTGTCTGAAATAGATCTGACAAGTTCAAGCGCTTCGTCAAAATTCCCTTTGATTGGAATAACCTTGGCACCATACATAAATGCCTGTGCAAGCTTACCATAAGCAATATTTCCTGATGGAATTACTACGGCACAATTTAGATTGAAACGTGCTGCATATGCAGCAGCTGAAGCTGATGTATTACCTGTCGAAGCGCATATAATACTTTTAGACCCACTTTCAATAGCTTTTGCAATAGCCATTACCATGCCCCTGTCTTTAAATGATCCTGTAGGGTTTAAACCTTCATATTTAAAAAATAAATTTATACCCAGTTCCTCTCCTATGTTTTCAGACGGTACCAGGGGAGTATTTCCTTCCATCAAAGTGATTACCGGAGTCTTATCATTTACGGGTAGGTATTGCTTATATTTATCAATCAGACCTTTGTAGCTCATTATTTATCCTCCACCCTGATGACACTACTGATTTCATTCACAATCTTCAGGTTTTTTATTTCATTCAGGGCATTCTGCATATTTTCTTCTACAACCCCGTGAGTAATTATTGCTATCTCAGCTGATTCAGCATATGCCTTTGCCTGAACCACTGAATAAATGCTAACCTCATGATCTCCGAGGACTCCAGCAATTTTAGAAAGAACACCGGGGCTTTCCCTGACATCAAGCCTGAGATAAAATTTACTTACAGCATTTTTATGCCCGAGAATTTTTCTATCATTGAATAACGTATATCCGGTGTTGGCTATACTGTTTTCACAAATATCCTTGGCAATAGCAATAATATCACCAACAACAGCACTGGCAGTGGCCTCTGCGCCGGCACCTTTGCCATAAAGCATAGTTTCACCAGCCATATCGCTCTCTATATATACTGCATTGTATATACCGTCAACTTTAGCAAGAGGGTGTGTTTCAGGCATGAAAACAGGATTCACATTTACCTTAACCCCACCATCAATATATTTAGCATCTGCAATCAGCTTGATTCGGTATCCAAGCTCAGAGGCATAGGAAATATCATCTGCTGTAATTTTTGTAATACCCTCAATAAAAACATCGTCATATTCAACTCTCATATTGTAGGCGATAGCTGCTAAGATTGCGAGTTTGCGTCCTGAGTCATATCCCATGACATCACTTTCAGGATTGCTTTCTGCAAAGCCCTTGTCCATGGCATCCTGCAGAGCATTGCTATATTCAATTCCCTCGGAATCCATTTTAGAAAGTATATAATTAGTCGTACCGTTTAATATCCCCAAAATACGGCTTATCTTATTTCCAGCCAGGCTCTTTTTCAAAACTTCAACAATGGGAATCGCAGCACACACACTGGCCTCAAATAAAAGTAATGCCCCATTCTTTTCTGCAAGATCAAAAAGCTCATTTGCATGAACAGCCATCATATCTTTATTTGCAGTTACTATATGTTTTTTTAGGTTGAGTGCTTTTTTGACATAGGTTAGAGCCAATTCAACACCGCCCATAACTTCAACTATAATATCTATGTCTTCATTGAGAAAAATATCATCTGGATTATCAGTTAATAATTTAAGTAAATCAGGATTTACTCTAGGTCTCTCTTTATTAATATCCCTAACAAGAATCTTATCCATAACAATATTGGCATTTGCCGTCTTATTAATAAATCCTCTGTTCTTTTCAAGCATGGCAGCAGTACCACCGCCTACGGTTCCAAGACCAATCATACCAATTCTGATAGTTTTCAAGACACCACCCCCAGACCTTTTTAATAATTATAACATACAACTTCCCATGAGCTTTGCTCGGGGGAAGTTGTCGGCGACCTGAACAACATCGTATCGCAGTCCGAAGGATGAGAAACGATGTCCATGCTCTGAAAACTAATTTCACTACCCTAAGTCAGCAACGAGTGAACATTAGTTTTTGAGCATACCTTATCACATTATTCTTTGGGAGCATACTAATTTTTATAAACTAAGAAAGAGTTCTCCAAAATAGTTTGTGCCCAATAACTATGTCAGCCGTCTCAGACTAGGGTACTGACATAGTAATCAAGGCACCGATGATGTTCCTCGTTTCCTTCGGAAACTGTGGTACATCATAAGGTCAGAAACGGGTGAACATTATTCTTTGGGAGCATACTAATTTTTATAAACTAAGAAAGAGTTCTCCAAAATAGTTTGTGCCCAATAACTATGTCAGCCGTCTCAGACTAGGGTACTGACATAGTAATCAGGGCACCGGTGATGTTCCTCGTTTCCTTTGGAAACTGCGGTACATCATAGTTCTAAATAAATCCTTTAAAATCGCTTATCGCTAATTTTTGTGAATTCGTCAAACATTGCTTCAATAGCTTCTTCTGTGTGTCCTGCTCCGGCCGGGTCTCCATAAAATTTTGCTATAAAGCCACCTTTTGTACTACCGAGTTTATCAAACATCTCATTACAATATGCTCTGATTTGATCTGTTGTACCCCTGGCCATTGTCTGTTGAATATCAACCGGATTAAAGAAAGTTATACGTCCTTTGAATCTATCACTAAGTAAGTCAAGTCCCATATTCTCCTGTTGATCCATTTGGATTACATCCAAGCCAATTTCAATTAGGTCATCCAGAATATCTACAATATATCCGCAACTATGCATAAGTGTATCGATTCCATTATCATGACAAGCTTTAAAAAGCTTTGCATACCTTGGTTTCCATATTTCACGCCAGTGGTCCGGAGATATCATTAATGAATTTTGCAAACCCCAGTCATCAGTAAATATATATCCATCGACATCATATTGCCCATAGCGTTTTATCATATAAAGGCTTATGTCTGTAAGTTTATCCAGAAGCATTTCAAGATTTTTTCTTTCATCATAAATATCCATCCATGTATTTTCAAGCCCTCTTATAAAATGGATTCTTTCATAAATGGATATCCCCATTGTAATAGTGTACTTGTCACCACTAGCATTAACTCTGTCTTCAAAACCTTCCCATCGCCACTCCTCAGAAGGATCCGGTATCTTAAGTTTATCAAAATCAGCCCAGTCTTTTAATGGATAATCCTTAACCTCACCAAGATGACATACACCTATGTTCTCCCAAACAGCTCCCCATTCATCTACACCCGTTCTTGGCCTGTAATCTACGCTTCTTACAAGCCCTGCATAATGCATATCATTTGTATAGGGTTCACGAAGACACATTGCTAGTCGCTCAGGATTATCGAATCTGATTGTCTTTTTTATTATGTCGCGAGGCGTCATTGAATTTTTTTCCTTTCAGCCCAAAGTCCAAGTGCAGGGTTACTTATATAATAAATCTTTTCACCGTTGACTGTATTCCATCCGTCAGTTAATTTATCAGGATTATAAATACTTACCATCTCATCATAATCTGCGTACTTAAAATTAACACCTTCTATTTCTTCGCGACTCATTTTTTTAACTGCATAAGTAATACTAAAACGGTCATCTGATGAACCATGAATCATATGAGCTGCCGCTGAAAGATTTCCCGAAAGATCTTTTTCTGTTTTTACCAGTTCCAGTGTTTTTTCTCGTCCTACATATCCATATTTACGAATTATTTTATCTACTCTGCTGTCTTCGCCAAATTTTTGTACACCAGGGGCAAGAATAATCAACTCACCACCATCAGCTATAGCCATACGTGTTCTATAAACCGCTTTATTTCCAAGCCATGTACTCTTAAACTCTTTATCTGCAAGGTATACGACCATCTTCTTAGGAGCTTCATCTAGGTAATTCAAATTAACTTTTTGACTAAGTGCTACAGCTTTTTCAAATATCTCCCTGTCACGACCTGTAAAAACTCCGTGTATATCCACATCATCTCCAACCGCTGTTGTAACTGTTAGGAAATACATTAGGGGCAGCTTATTAATAAAATTCTTCTCAGCATAGTCAAAAACCTTACGTACAGGGCTAAAATCTCTGCCCATGATTCTCTCCATGCCATAAAATGCCCCAAGCATATGCGAACTGCTAATCATTTTACTGCCACCGCATCCAACTAAAACATTTTTACTATAATTTGCCATTCCAACAACTTCATGTGGAACAACCTGTCCTATTGATACTATTAAGTCATAACTGTCATCCATAAGAAGTTTATTAACTTCCACCGGAATACTTTCATTAATTAACCCTTCGGAAACCTCATTGACAAATGATGCAGGTACTTCACCAATTTTTACAACATCATTTTCCCAATCATGCTCTATTAATAATTCATAAGGGATGCTACCAAACATCTCACTGCACTCTGATTCCGTCATGGCATCATGAGTCCCAAGAGCCGGTAAGATATCGATTTCACATGTATCTTTCAATTTATTATAGTATATCTCTGTAATCATTCCGGCCATGGAGTGAAATCGTGTAAAATCAGGTGGAATAAGCAAAACTTTTTTTAGTTTTTTATCACGAAGAGTTTTTTCAACTGTTTCCTCTATCTGCAATAGATCCAGAGGTTCACCATCAGTATTCTGAACAATTATACTTCTCATATTTATACTCCTGAATATGCTGAAAATCCACCATCAACCGGAATAATCGTACCATTTACGAATCCTGAAGCACCTTCATCAACAAGCCACAATAACGTTCCTATTAACTCATCAGGACTTCCGAATCTGCCCATTGGAGTCTGACCTAGAATCTTTCCTGCTCTGGCAGTATATGAACCATCTTCATTTGTTAATAGACTCCTGTTTTGATCAGTCAGGAAAAAGCCTGGAGCTATTGCATTTACTCTGATTCCAACTCCGGACATATGAACTGCAAGCCATTTTGTAAAGTTTGACACTGCTGCTTTTGCTCCACTATATGCAGGAATTTTTGTAAGAGGTGTAAAAGCATTCATGCTTGAAATATTAATAATAGTTGCTCCGGGTTTATTTATCATATCTTTTGAGAAAACTTGTGAGGGAAGCAATGTTCCAATAAAATTTAGGTTAAAGACAAATTGAATTCCATCAGGGTCCAAATCAAAAAATGTTGTAAGCCCTTCTTTATCCAAATCTTCTTCATGAAGTATTTCATTCCCCGTTGTTCCCTTTGGATGATTGCCACCTGCTCCGTTTAATAGGATATCGCATGTACCGAATTTCTTGAGAATAGTATCTCGTGCTTTTTCAAGGCTTTCTTTTTTAAGCACATTAGCTTCTATTCCGATTGCCGTTCCGCCGGCTGCATTAATTTCATCCGCTACTGCCTGCGCGTTTTCAACACGAAGGTCAAGAACAGCTACCTTTGCGCCGTTTGCTCCAAGAGCTTTGGAAAATGCTCCGCATAGCACTCCACCACCGCCTGTAACAACACAAACTTTATTCTTTAAATTAATTTTAAAAGGTGTTTTCATAATCATTCTCCTTATGCATCATAGGTTGAAGCTGCAGTTTCTCCACCACGACCTGTCCAGTTTGTATGGTGGAAATTGCCACGTTCATCATCAATACGCTCATATGTATGAGCTCCAAAATAATCTCTTTGCGCCTGTAACAGATTTGCTGGAAGTCGCTCAGTTCTGTATCCATCATAATATGACAGTGCGGCAGACAATGAAGGTATACTTATACCGCTCATAGCTGCTGCTGCAACAATACGTCTAAGACTCATCTGACATTTTTCAGCTTTTTCAGTAAAAAATGGATCCATGAACAAATTCGCCAGTTCATGATTGTTATCATATGCTTCTTTTATTTTCCCAAGGAAGGCTGACCTAATAATGCAGCCACCTCTCCACATGAGAGCTATGTCGCCGTAATTAAGTTTCCATCCATAAGACGAGGCAGCCGCTCTTAACAAAGTATAGCCCTGTGCATATGAAACAACCTTTGCAAGATACAATGCATTTTTCAAGTCCTCTATAAACAATTTAGCATCACCATCAAATTTAATTTCAGGCCCGGCCAGAACTTTTGAAGCTTCAACACGTTCTTCTTTCATTGCACTTAAACAACGTGCAAATACAGCTTCTGCAATCAATGTTAACGGAACACCTTCAGAAAGAGCTGAGATGCCTGTCCACTTGCCTGTTCCTTTTTGACCGGCTGTATCGAGAATTTTTTCTACTAGAGGAGAACCATCAGTATCTTTATATTCGAGAATATCTCTTGTGATTTCGATTAGATAAGAATCAAGTTCACCTTCATTCCACTCTTTAAATACACCGTGCATACTATTTGCATCCATTCCAATAAGAACTTTCATCAATTGATAAGTCTCACATATAAGCTGCATATCACCATATTCAATACCGTTATGAACCATTTTTACAAAATGGCCTGCTCCATCACTTCCAACCCAATCACAGCATGGCGATCCATCTTCAACCTTAGCTGATATTGCCTGGAAAATATTTTTCACAAATGGCCATGCCTGAGGTGACCCACCGGGCATTATACTTGGTCCTTTTAAAGCTCCCTCTTCACCACCGGATACTCCGGTTCCAATGTAAAGAAGTCCATTATCCTCTACTTTTGCAGTTCTTCTGATTGTGTCATTATAATTTGAATTTCCGCCATCGATTATAATATCACCTTTATCTAACAAAGGAATAAGATGGTCAATAATAGTATCAACAGCGCTTCCTGCTTTTACCATCATCATAACTTTACGTGGTTTCTTCAACTGATCAACCAGTTCAGAAAGTGTGAATGCTCCTGAAATATTTTTGCCGGCAGCACGACCGTCGATAAATTTAGTAACTTTTTCGATCGTTCTGTTATATACAGCAACAGAAAATCCTTTACTTTCCATATTGAGAACCAGATTCTCACCCATTACAGCAAGGCCAACCAGGCCTATATCCATTTTCTTCATTACTACCTCCAGATATTCATAAAGCTTCTTAAAGAAGCCTATATATTTAGTGTCGCAATCATTTTAATACATCAGCGCTTAAATTACTAACTCAATATTTGCTTTTATTTATTGCATTTTTACCAATCCCACTCAAATCCCTTCTCTAAACCCCATAATAAAAAAAGACCTGCAGTATAGCAGGCCTCAAATTATTATTTAATTTTGTTATTCAAATCTCACAGCTGTGCCGTAAACCAGCACTTCTGCTGCACCCTGCGTAACATTACTTGTAGCATATCTTATATTAATTATTGCATCCGCGCTCAGAGTTTCTGCATCTTCAACCATTCTCTTTGTGGCAATGGCTCTGGCTTCATTGAGCATTTCAGTATAAGACGTCAACTCACCTCCGACCATCGTCTTGAATCCGGCCATTATGTCTTTGCCTAAATGCTTCGACCTAATAGTTGAGCCTCTTACAAGTCTAAGTGTTTCAAGTTCTTTTCCAGAAATAAAATCAGTATTGACTAAGATCATCTTTTTCTTCCTCCTTAAATTCTTTGTACCTTTGAATAAATACATAAATAACAATAAATACTAAATATAAAAGTGCAAATACCGCTGGCATAATCATCTTTTTCATATAGATACCATGTCCTTTCTTCTACGTACATTATATCAAATCATTAACAAAATAGCTTAAACTGAGCCAAATTGTCATACAAGCGACTCAAATTCATCAAGAAGACTGCTGAACATCTTCATTCCGGCCTCAATAGGTGCCGGTGTTGATAAATCCACACCGGTCTTTTTTAATATTTCCAGAGGATATTCACTGTCTCCGGCTTTTAGGAAATTAATATATCTCTCTATTGCAGGTGCACCTTCGTCTTCAATCATTTTAGCAATAGCGGCAGCTGCTGAGAATCCGGTTGCATATTTATAAACATAAAAACTTCTATAGAAATGAGGGATCCTGCTCCACTCATGCTTAAGCTTTTCATCTATCTCACAAGCATCACCATAATACTTCTTATTAAGATCGTAATGTATAGAACCGAAATCATCTCCTGAGAGGGGTTTACCTTCTCCATAACTACCGTGGCATATTTTTTCAAACTCTGCAAACATTGTCTGTCTGAAAACTGTTCCTCTGAAAGTTTCAAGAAAATGGTTAATCAGAAAAGCTCTTTTCTTTTTATCCGTAGTTTCTGCCAGCATATATTTCAGCAGTAATATTTCATTTACCGTTGAAGCAACTTCTGCTACAAAGATTTTATAGTGCGAATAGATATATGGCTGACTCTTAGAAGAATAGTAAGTATGAAGTGAGTGCCCCATTTCATGTGCCAAAGTATACACATTATCCAATGTTCCCTGATAATTTAACAGAACAAACGGATGAGACATATATGTTCCCCATGAATAGGCTCCGCTTGTTTTGCCTTCATTTTCATATACATCAACCCATCCGGACTCAAACCCTTTTCTCAATAACGAAACATACTCATCACCTAGAACACCAAGCCCGGTTGAAACTATATCACATGCCTGTTCAAAACTATATTTATCATCATCCTGTTCAACTAATGGAACATATATATCCCACATATTGATTTTTTCCATCTCAAGAGCCTTAGCACGTATTTTTACATACTTATGTAAAAGCGGAAGATTATCATTAATTGTTGTTACAAGATTATCGTATACATCAGTAGCTATGTTGTCATTGTCCAGCGATGCCTCCAAACTTGAATTGTAGCCCCTTGCCTCAGAGTAAAATTTAGCAGCTTTAATGTTTGAAGAATATGAAGCCGCCAGAGTATTTTTATATTTACCATAAGTATCATTTAACGCATCAAACGCATCTTTTCTGACTCTCTGATCTTTGCTCTCCATAAATGCAATATAACGGCCCTTGGTTACCTCAGTCATATTACCTTTTTCATCTTTAATTTCAGGAAATTTAATATCTGCATTATTAAACATTGAAAATATTTCCTGAGAAGCTCCGGTTGCTTCTGTACTTTGGGCAAGAATTTTTTCTTCAGGTGCAGATAATGTATGTTTCTTTCTCCTAAGCACTTCACTTAAATATATTCTGTATTTTTCAAGAACCTTACTGTTAATAACCTCCTCAGAAAGCTGAAGAATCAATGGTTCAATAAACGCAGCTGAAGCATCAGCCTTTGTCGCAAGTTCTCTTGCACGTCCCAAAAGCACTTGATACCTAGAGTTAGAGTTGTCCTCATCCATACGCATACGTGAATATGAAAACAGATTATCAACTAAGCAATACATATCTTCATATAAACCAAGACACTTTTTCAAAGACTCCGCATCAGATATTCCGCTTTGCATAGCCTGCATATCCTTACACAGCTTTTCTGTTTTCGAGAAATCAGCCTCATAAGATTCATCATTACTGTAGATATCCTCAAGTTTCCATTTATACTTTTCGTCTATTTCATTTCTTTTAGGTAATTTATTCATTTCCTGCTCCTTCTATCGATAAATTTATTGAAATAATTTTATTATTATTTTTAATATTCAGCTCTTTGTATATACCGTTTCTATTATACAACTTATATTCACAGAATTCTGTTTCAAGACCATCTTCCCAGCCAACTCTATAAACCCAGGAATCCAGTCGAACATCACAACTATCCTTCTGTAGTATGACAACACTACCAGGCATTCCATTGTTGTATAAAATAGGTACACAATAAGATATATCGGCAAAATCACACTCTGCCTTTATATTTATACCCGTTTTTGAAATGATATAATTCTCAGTAATAATACCCCTGCCTTCAATTTTATATTTTATAGAAAATTCAATCGATTCTCTGCTCTCATTGTAGATAGTTCTATCAACCGCACATCCCTTTTCTGCAAGATATTCTTTCTTTCCATCTATAAACCAATAAGCGCCTATTGCCCTGCCTTTATTATTGTTGTAATCACCCAAAAGATATTTGGGATGTGCTGCAAATGACATTGACAAAGCAAGTTCTGCAGGAGCACTTGAAAAATGAATTCTTCCAAGACCTACAGCATCATGCTTTTTATCAGCATCTTTCTCAAGCTCTATTGAATATCCACTGCACGAAGCGAATAGTTTATGAAAATTGCTACCTGTTTCATACACAAATCCTCCTGTTTCTATAGGTGTTGTATATGGGAATATCTCTTTATTATGAAACTTAACTGCTCCAGTCAGAAATGTTCCCATAGTCCCCATATATCGTTCATAAGTTCCATAACTGTCAATTCCATAATTGCTATTAGTTGGAAATAGATTTTTTAAGTGACGTGCAGGTGATACCTTCAGCCATCTATCCAAACCTCTTATGCTCTTTTTCGCACAATGAGAAAATGCTCCCGCAACCTTTATATCTCCCATCTTATAGTATTCATTTGCATAAAACTCGCACATCGAAGCTACTAGAGCTTCATTGAAGTTAAACTGATTGCTTCTTCCACCATATGGGAATTTATAATCAGACGACATTTGATATAACAGTCCGGGAGCTCCCTTCATAAGAACTTTTTTCATTTCATTAGCAGCAGCCCCTGAATACCCCATATATAGCATAAGCGCAAGTCTATACCTTGATGTTATATCATAGACCATCGGGCAATCGGGGTCCATATACCGTCCTTCTTCATCAAACTTTTCCTTTTGAACCGCCCAATGACTAACAATAAAATCCTCTGTGTTAATTCCGGTTAAATATCCTCTTAGATATTCAGCACAAATCCCATACATGCAGAAATTGTGCAGCTTTTCAGGCTTTTTCCGTTTTAATGTAGAATCGTACTTCTCATATGGATTAATCACGATTAAATATTGAATGCATTCAGAATAATCATCATCCTTCATAAAATGTCTGCCAAAAATCAAAGCTGAGCATAATTCAAGAATGAGAAATTCAACTCCGCTTTTATCAGTCGGGTCAGCAATATCTATAAATAAAATTTTTAATAAATTAACCCAGAATTTATATTGTCCGCTAATCCGGTTGTTATAAATTAGAACAGCCATGACATTTAATAACCTTGACATACCAATACGTGAATAACCTTGAAATATATCCTGATAATCATGTATGGGAGATTCGGCTTTAACCCTAATATCATTAAAATCATATGCAGCAATAGACTTTTCCATTACATCCAGATAAATGTTTATACTATTAGAATTTTCTTTGTCAATCGGAGTAGCATTATTACGAATATTCTCAATTAAATCAAGCATAAAAATATTATACACTTATTTACCTCACCAAACTATATCATCACTAAAATAGTTATCCTCATGATTAAATCTGTTTTCTAATGCAAAAAAAAGCCCCGCAAATACGAAGCTTATAAATATTTCATTTTTAGTAGTGGAAAATTGTATTTTTACCTAGCTTACTATTTGCATCATCAATTAAATCCTGAAGCCCAAGAATTTTCATGTTTGTTTTATAAGCTTCAAGCGCATCAGCAACACTGATTATTCTTTCTCCTGCAACCGCCTGTTCTAAATCTCTATAGTAAGCATAATCATCTCTAATTTTAATTGTCCAGTTATCAACAAAATCACTCTGAGTAAGTGCAGCTACTGTAGGTATGTTATATGCATACTGTATAACAGCTTCCTGATAAGCTCGGGTCTGTTGAGCATGGTATTCACTGACCTCTAAATAATCAGAATCTGTTATTCGTTCATTATAAAATACTCTATAACTGTCAACGGAGAACTCACCCAATCGCCCAATTAGATTCAAAGGCAAATCTCCCTCAACACTTAATCCTGTCCCAATACTTATTTTACCCATAGAATTATTACTCATAGTAGGGTCATTAAGTATGATTGCTTCATTAATTGAATCAACTTCATAATGTCTTTCTGGAATACCATACTTCATCATAAGATATGCTTCTTCATTACCATAAACAAGTGATACAAATGAATTAAAAGCACTTTTTGGATCCTCAGTACCTGCAAGCACAAAGTATACTTTGCCATAGGTAGACATCTGCACAAGATTTTCAGTATTTGTTCCCATAAGCGGTATGGATGAATAAACTACATCATCCTCAGCTGAATGACTCCAATAAATACTCCCGCAGTTCTCAGGTATCATAGAATCATATACCCCGGGAGCCAATCCTATTTGTCTGACCATCTTTTCTTTGAAGAAAGTATTAACATAACTTAGTGCTGTCAAAGCATCAGGAGATAACAGAGAGTCTTCGATAGTACCTGTATTCGGATTATATGCAATGAAAGATGTTGTTCCGTTATATAAGCCAAACGCTTTTAAAACATCATTAAGGGCAAATTTAAAATTATATGGGCCGTAGTAACCGTATGTGTTGTTTTGTCCATCTCCGTCAGGATCGTTATATGTAAAAGCCTTCATTGTTTCATAAAACTCATCCACATTAACCGGAACTTCCAAACCAACCGCATCTAGCCATGATTGTTTATATGCTCTTGCGTCAAATACCTTTTGGGCAGTATCAACCGGTATTCCCCATATTTCACCATTTTCATCAGTAAGTAGATTCAAAAGATCACTGTCAAAATTATCTTTATAAACACTGTTATTAATATAGTCCGTTACCGGAACTATACTTTGATGCTCAATCAGGTTTTTCATAATATTATATGATATATCAATATCTGTGAGGTCATGTAACAGAAGTCCATCCTGAGGTTCAAGCCTTAGAAAATCATAAATGAAAACCTGTTCAGGTGCTTCTTTTAAAACTTTGTACAATGGAAAAAAGCTGATTTTAACATCAATTCCGAACCTGTCATACATCACATCACTCCAGGATTCCAGGTAAGGATATTCATTTTCAAGATTATCTATATTGGGATTGACTGCCCTTATAAGCACTTCAGCTTTAAGAACTGGCAGTCCATCGTCAATAACAATTGGCTCTGGTGTTGGTGTTGGTGTTTCTACTACAGGTGTATCACATGCGGAAAATGACAAAATAAACGCCATTGTAGCAATAAAAAGTATCACTCTATTTTTCAATATGTCATTCGCCTCCTTAAAATTTACAAAATATCCCGGTTTTTCCAGGCAAGTATATTTTAGCACGACAATAAAGAATTATATACAATATATACAATTGTTAAAATATAATTTACATTTTGTTCATGATTTATTAACAACTTCACACAGAACCCCGGTTTTTTGTAGAATAATCGGGGTTCTGTGCGTTATTTAAACTTCCTGAGAAGCAAATTCACGGTAATAAAGTTCTGAGTACAAACCCTTGGCTGCCAGTAATTCGTTATGGTTGCCTTCTTCTGCAACCTTTCCATTCCTTATAAAATATATAATATCTGCCGTTTCTATCGTCGACAGCCTATGGGCAGCAATTATACATGTTCGGTTTTTCATCAATTTATCCAATGCATCCTGAACCAACTCCTCAGATCCAGAATCAAGACTCGATGTAGCTTCATCAAGCAAAAGTATTGGCGCGTCTTTTAAGATTGCTCGTGCAATGGCAATACGTTGTCTTTGGCCACCCGACAATCTTATCCCTCGTTCACCGACCAAAGTTTCATATCCAGCAGCCTGTTGCTCTATGAATTCATGTGCGTTGGATAAACGTGCTGCCTCTAAAACCTCACTCTTTGATGCCTCAACTCTACCATACAAAATATTTTCCATTATGGTTCCATCAAATATAAATGCATCTTGAGGTACATAGGCTGCAAGATTTCTCATTTCATCTAGAGTGTAGTCCTTAACTGGTTTGCCATCGAGAACCATCTCACCTTCCCATAATTCATACATTCCCATAGACAATTTGATAATTGTGCTTTTTCCACCCCCGCTGTCTCCTACTAGAGCAGCAGTTTTACCTTTTAGAACATTTATATTCAATCCATTAATTATTGGAACATCTTTATCATAACCATAAACTGCATTTTTAAATTGAATTCCAGCAAACGGACTATGCCCATCCGTTTTATATGAGACTGGTTCTGTCTCAACATCGAATAGTTCTTTCAATCTTTCAGTCCCTGCAAAATGCCGCTGAACAGTGTTCATATTCCTGGTAAAGCTTATTATGTACCATGTAATTCTGGTAACAACCGGAATTGTTCCAACTAAAACCCCGATTTCAATCATACCCTTGAAAACCATGAATACACCGACAATCATGAGCAGTCCTGAGTTTGCCCATCCAATCAAAATATTTGATGTATATACAATTGCAGCAATCTTAACTCTACTGAATTGAAAACCCATTACTTCATCAAGCTTTTCAAAGAACTTCTTCATGAAAAGTCCCCTAAGCCCGTACATTTTTATTACATTGAAGCCTGTAACGTTATCAGTAATAGTTTCTGTCATTACTGCAGTTTTCTCGTGTATCAGTCTACTTTTTTCTCTCATGGGGATAATAAACTTAATATTGAGTATTGTTACTATGATACTGGCTCCTAAACCGATAAGGCCAAAGCGCCAATCCATAATCATAATATATGGAACAACTGTTAACATACCTATAACGCCCCAGCCCATTCCGGATATTAACCCTACCGCTGACCTCAGTGCCTCTGTATCTTTGTTTACCCGTGAAAGAATATTCCCACTGTGGTTTTTTTCGAAATAACTTACAGGAAGACTTTGCAAATGCTTAAAAAGCTGTATTCTGACATCTTTCATGATTTTTTCAATACGTTTTTCTCTTATGTAAATCATTATAGGAAGATAAATGCAGCCCACTACAGTCACTGAAATTGCAATATATACAGCTACAGTTAATGAATTTTCAGTATGTTTAATAAAATAGTCTGCAATCTGCTTCATTGCCAGAGCTATTCCTATATCTAAAAAGGTTCCTCCTAATTCTTCTAAAATAGTATATAGCAAGTATATCTTAGTGTGTTTTCCCATTAGTGCAAAAACTATTTTAAAATCGTTAATGAATTTTGTAGGTTTCATGCTATACCTCCTGATGATTCAAGGACCTGTCGCTTGTATAGTGAAATGTATTTATCATTTTCTGCTATTAATTCACTGTGAGACCCAGTGCCAAGCACATTACCACCATCAAGTACAATTATCTTATCTGCATTCTCAATGGTAGACAGTCTGTGGGCTATAATGAAAACTGTTCTGCCTTCTTCCAGTTTCTCAATAGCTTTTTGAACATGATATTCTGATCTGGTATCCAGTGCGCTCGTTGGCTCATCAAGCAGAATTATCGGAGAATCCTTTAAAAGAGCTCGTGCAACAGCAATACGCTGCCTCTGTCCCCCTGAAAGGCTTATTCCTCGCTCTCCGAGTTTAGTATCATAACCGTTTTCAAGTTCGTTAATAAAGTCATGGGCATATGCTTTTTTGGCTGCTTCCATTACCTCTTCATCCGAACAAGTAGGTTTCCCATATCTGATGTTTTCCATGACACTCTCATTAAACAGATATATATCTTGATTAACAGCTGCGATATTATTCCTAAGAGATTCAAGATTCCACTCGGACAATTCGTGTCCCATTACATTTACACAACCGGAGTAATTATCATAATGGCCTGCAAGCATCTTATGAATTGTAGTCTTCCCGCTTCCGCTTACACCTACAAGCGCTGTTTTCTTGCCTTTTTCTACTACAAAATTAGCTGATTCTAATACCTTCACATTGTCGTTATAACCAAATCCAACATTTCGGAATTCCATTACAGTATTTGTTTCAATATCTGTAAAATCTTTACCATTGGTTCTTTCTGGTTTTGCATCAAATAAAGTAAACAGATGCTCCGCCCTTCCCGATTCCTCTATAAGATCAGACCAACCTCCGGAAACCATCCTAAAAGTAGATACAAAAGGCCACAACACATTTGTAAACACAAATAACTCAGGAAATGTTATCTTGCCCTCAATTACAAATATACTGCCCACCCCAAGGGCAATAACCTGAGGTATTACCATTCCAAAAATCATAAGACCTATTGATAGCGATCGTCTTCGCGCCATTCTAAAAGACGCTTCAGCATAATCATCACATGCCTTTTCAAACTTCTGCCCATGACTTTTACTCATGCTGAATGACTTATATATGTGCACTCCTTCAGCGAAATCCCTAAGGTAAGAGTTAAAAGAAGCTGCGTGCTCCTGACGTTCTTTACTGGCCTTTCCAATTGGAAGGCTGATTTTATTCATTATAATAGCAAAAACAGGAATTATAGTTCCGCAAATTAATGTAAGCTGAACATTTGTATTTAGCAAAATAGCAAGAGAAAACACAAATGAAGCCGGAACCCAACTCCAAATACCTGCAATAGAATTCCCATAAAAGACTTGTAGTTTTTCAATATCGCTGGCAAGTTTTGATATGGTTTCTCCTGAGTGCTGGTTCTCATAATATGCTATCGGTAAACTATTAATTTTTTCCATTGCCATAACTCGCAGCTTTTTACCGGAGTGAATGTTGTAATATGAGCTGGCATACTCATTCATAAGCCCGACAATAGTTCTGACAATTACAGCGCCTATCAATATAACAGCATATCTAACAAGGGCACTCATATCACCGCTAATGGCTATTCCCACCATTCTACCGGCAAGATATGCATTAAAAACTTGCAAGCCGCCGCTTGCAACTCCGCCGAACCATCTGTAGATTCCATATTTGTAGAAATATTCTTTTGTTGTGCCATAAAACCTAAAAATTGTCTTAAAAACCTTTTTAATCGACGGTCTAGCTTCCTTCTTTTCTGTCATATTAATATTCCCCACTTTAATACCCCAATTTATACATTGATATCTAATTATAACACGATTGTTTGCCTACAAACGGTCACATTAGTTATGTCTATTTTCTACCTGTTATACCATTTGGCTTGTGTATGGTATAACCGTGAATACTCGCCCTGATACTTTATTAAATAATTGTGATGCCCATCTTCAGTTATTTGTCCATCTTAAAAAATTATAACTCTATCTGCAAGAAATGCAGCATTTATTCTATGTATTATCCCCAGCCGATTGATATATTCCCCATGGTTGTTTTTAAGTCTAATTCAGTATAAGTATCACCTCGTCGGCCCCACTTGCTTTCACCAACCGCATAAACTAGGTTATCAGGCTTTTTATCAAACTGTCTTCCCATTTCGTTCATTGACATTTCCCATGCTTCTCGGAAGTATGTTTTGGTTTTTCTTGATTCTTTCGGCGCTTGCTCTTCAAATATGTTTTTTTCATCTTTGACTTTCCATTCGACAGGTTTTAAGAATTTTCCTAGCTGTATGCTACCTGAATTATGTGTATCAGCTTTAAATGCAGCGCCCATATTACCCGGAACAAGAACTGTTATATCTCCTTGTGATGTAACCGCCATTAAATCCACAACCTTGTCATTATATACTTCATTACCCTTAATAAAGATCTTACCGTTGGATGTCGCAAGCAAGCACTTGTTTACCTTGTTTCCTTCAAGTCTGATAGCACCATTAGCAGTAGCCAGATTAGTACATGATGTTGTTGTATCTATAAGGTTGATAGCACCATTTGATGTTGCAATCTCTATCGAGTCTTCAAAAGCACAATCGCTAATATTTATCTTTCCATTTGATGTTTTTACATCAAGGGTTTCACCGAAGCATGTTTCAATCACAATCTTTGCATTTGTAGTCGCTATATCTATTGTTTCAGCCTTGGTATTTTTACCCACGATTTTACCATTACTTGATGTCAGTTCAATTGACTCAGCATTAATCATATCAAATTCAATTCTCCCATTCTTACCAATGCCTACAATCTTATTAAATTGAATAGCCGGAAGCAAAACTTCAACATGAACAGGTTTATCATAATCCTTAACCTCAAGACGGCATATCTCACCACTGCTGAATTTAACAATGTCATCAAACCGCGCAATATCATCTTTGTCCATCCTGACTGATATCCTGACTTTGCGATCATTATCTTCAATTCGCGAAAACCTTAGCTTGCCAGTTGTTGATATATATATATCACTATCAACATTTATAGGACCTTCAAGCACCTTAGATTCCATATCATTATGACTTTCGCTGATGCTTTCAAAAGAATCAATTATTTCTTTGCCTACTCTGGCACTAATCTCACTAATATGCTTAGTCATATCAGCCATATTATCCATGACTTCGTTAACTGTTTCATACTGCTCATCTTCTTCTGGTTTTTGGATTGCTTCAATAAGCTTTGCTGATTCTTCTGTGGTAATTTTCCCGTTTTCTAGCATTTTCAGAATTAGTTCTATCTCTTCTCTCATTATTTACTCCCTATCTGTCAAGAATATTCATTGCTTCTTTAACACTCATTTCACCTTTGTTGATGCTTTCAAGAATCTCTTTGTTTTTATCTTCCTTGTTCTGATTGGCTCTAAATCCCATTGATGTTGCAACATCTTCTAGGCGATTTTTTACTGTGGGATAAGATATACTCAATTCTTTTTCCACTTCCTTGATACTTCCTCTGCATTTTATAAACACTTCAACAAATTCAAGTTGTTGTTTTGTCAGATTGGTAAATTTACTTACATAAAACTCGCCAGATATATGTGTGTCACACTTATGGCATAGCATATCGGTTATAGTGAGTTCATTATCACAAATTGGACATTTGTCCGGTACATAGTTCTTCATCTAATCACCTCTCGTATAAATATAATACCTCTTAACATTAATTATGTCAATGTCACATTAACTTTATTAAGGTTTCATTAATTTTATTAAGTTTATTCCACCGTTATCTATTAATATGTCTTAAATTATGATATAATACATATAAGGACGGAAAGTTATTACTCTTTCCGTCCTTTTTAAAGCTCAAAATGTATTTCTATCTTAAAATCAAATCATTTGTTATAGACAAAGACTGTATCGTGTTTCACGTAGTTCTTTTCCTCCGATTGTTACAAGTTTTACTTTATCTTTTTGAAAACCAACTCTTTCATAAGCTTTTCTGGCACGTTTATTTTCAGTTAAAACCCATACAACTATATTTTTATATCCTATAGAGCCAGCATACTCAATCATCCATTTCAATAAAAGATTTCCATATCCCCTGCCAATAAAATCAGGCAGAAAATAGATAGTCTGAATCTCCGCTCCAGAACATAAATCTTTATCTCTGCAATCTATAATTTTGGCTAATCCGATTACATCTCCATTTAGCACTAATAAAAACTCATCTAGTTCAGTTTGATCTTTTAATCTTTCCATATATTTTTCTACACTGAGGCTGTCCAAATAACCCTGTGGCACAATACCTTTATATGCAAATTTCCAGGAGTTTACATATATCCGAGCGATAGCACATTTATCATCTATATTTGCTTTTCTGATTATATAATCTTTCATATAAGTACCCTTTATGTAATAAATGCTATCAGAGTATTATATCAAAGGCAAATCAATGATTATTAGTCACTCCCAATGACTTACCATAATTTTAGACATTGAAGAATTATCTATAATCAGTCGATTTACTAAGTGAGTAACTTCAAGTATTTGATTGCGACAAAAAAATCTATTCACACAGAATTTTACTGAAACATAACTAATCTATAGTCAGAAATACTATTGATATAATTCATATCGCTGCTTAGCATAGTTTTCATTACTGTGTCAAAAGTAAGAGAATTATCATCAGATAGAATAACCACACCACTATCTCTCAATGGATTACCAAACTGTCCTTCTAATATTAACAAATATTTATAAGGTTGCTTTTTAAAAGAATCTGCGGTGCTGTCAAATAAATAATAGGCACCATCTTTGTAAAATATGTCTGTAATATATGGGTAGTCGGAGTCATCGGTGAAAAAAACCAAGCGAACGACTGAATCTTTTCCCATACTGGCTGTTTTAACAAATTTATCCCATTGTTTTTCATTCGCAACTATACCAAGGCTTCCAGATTGTCTGACTACACATCCATCTTTTTCAGCAGCTTCTATCGTGTACTCTCTTGGAAGGGTTTCAAATCCTGAATATGATCCACTTGCATCGAAAGAAAACTCCGGTCGTACCCCAACATTTTCCTTACATGCTGTAAATATACCAATGAAAATAAAAATTGCTAAGACTATTGATAAACGCTTCTTCATTTTGGTTCTCCTAAAACTTTTGTAATGCTATTATAATCTATAAAGTAAGAAAAAAAATAATTATCCTGTTTGTTTACAAATCGTTTACAAAATACTCATTTTATATTAAGAAAGTATTATGCGGAAATTCTTGTGTGGCTGTATTACATGATTCATATTTAAAGTAATTGAACATATTAGTGCTAGTCTTATATATTGAAACAAGTATTTTTGGTGTATTTTCAGCTGGGTTGCAGTACTACTGCAGTAAATTAGTCGACTTGCCTCTCGCGGCATACACAACGAAAACCCCTCAAACTACTATGTTCAAGGGGTTTATGTATGGTGCGCCCAAGGGGATTCGAACCTCTGGCCTCCGGTTTAGGAAACCGGCGCTCTATCCTGCTGAGCTATGGGCGCAAGCAAAACATATATTAACTTATCACTAGAAAAATTGCAATAAACTATTATGTTCAAGCAAGATTCCTTTTAGTTTAAAGTATGGATTCTGTAAGCTGCTTAGTGTATTCATGCCTAGGGTTGTTGAGGACTTCTTCCTTGTCTCCAATTTCTACTATTTCTCCTTTGTACATAACAGCGATTCTACTACATATATGCCTGACAACCTTTAAATCATGAGTAATGAAAAGATATGTAAAATTTAGTTCTTTTTTTAATTTAGTTAATAAATTTAATATTTGTCCCTGGACTGATACATCAAGCGAGACAACCGGTTCATCACAAACGATAATCTTAGGTCTTGTTGCAATAGCACGTGCAATTATTACACGTTGCATCTGACCTCCGCTCATTTGGTTTGGATATTTTATTTTCTCTTTTGGTGATAATCCTACCATAGATAAAAGCCTGTCGATTTCACTATTGTATTCAGTTTCCTTTACAATACGATGAATTTTTAGAGGTTCCATTAATAATTCAGTAATAGTCATTTTAGGATCCAGTATTTCTCCCGATTGCTGAAAAATAATCTGGATATCTTTTCTATATGGACGCATTTTATTTTCATCAAGATATGTTATATCCTTTCCAAATAAAAAAATCTTGCCACTACTTGGATTTAATAGCCGTAGGACTAAATTGGCAGTTGTGGTTTTACCGCAGCCACTCTCACCTATAAGTCCAAGAGAATCACCAGGGTAAATGTCAAACGATATGTCTTTTACTGCATTAATCACTGTTTTTTTAGAAACAGAGTTTTTCATTATTATGTAATGTTTGGATAAATTTTGTACACTTAGTAAACTTTGCATATTAATCCTCTTTATCAAATCTGACGGAGCATCTAGTTTTCCCATGTTCGGTAGTTATCACTTCTGGTATTCGATCTTTACATGAAGGAATCCTGTATCTACATCTGTTATAAAAAGGGCACTCATCTTTAAATTCAACCGGTATAGGCGGACTTCCATCAAGGGAATACAAATACTCTTCCTTGGTATCCATAGAACCTGCGCATTTTATAAGCTCCTCTGTGTAGGGATGCTGTGGGTTTGCAAATATATCCTCAATTTTTCCCTCTTCCACTACTAATCCCCCGTACATAATAACCAACCGATTACAAAGGTATTTAGCTACATCAAAATCATGAGTTATAAATATGATAGCCATATTGTATTTATGATTTATCTTAATCAGGAGGTCGAGTATTTTTTTACGGAGCATTGCATCAATAGAGCTTGTAGGTTCATCGGCTATTAGCAATTCGGGTTTGCATAGAATGCTCTGACAAATCATTATTCTTTGATTCTGACCACCGCTAAGTTGGAAAGGAAACATATCGTAAACTGTTTCTACCCCTGTTAGTCCAACTTCCTTCATCGAGCTAAGAATTAGGTTTTTGGAGTATTCAAAGCCATGGACTTTCATCAAATCCTCAAGTTGTTTTCCAACTTTTTTATATGGATTAAGAGCTTGTGATGGATTTTGAAATATGTATGAAATCTGTTTGCCTCTGATTTTATTCATATCACTTTCATTTAGTTCAGTGAGTTCTGTACCCTTAAAAATAACGCTTCCATTGTCGATACTGCCTTCATCAGAACCGTAAATTCTAGCTATCATACTTGACGCAACCGTCTTTCCGCTTCCCGATTCACCAAGCACCCCAACAATCTCACCACTATTTAATTGCAGGTCAAATCCCCTTATTATTTGCAACAGCTTATCTCCGTTGTGCAAACTCACTTTCATATTCTTAATTTCAAGTAATTTTTCGCTCATAAAACACTCAATCTAGTAATTATTATTTCTGATTGTTTCTAATACAATCTCACCTATGTCATATACATCATGACTTTTATTCCCCGGGTCATCAGTTCCAATTATTATTGATGCCACACCTCTGTCAAAAAACATAGCATTTAATGCATAGCTGTCCGTAAAATAGCGCTCAATCCCAAAGAAAACAGCTTCAAGTTCTTTCACTTCAATCTTATTTGATTTAAATGCTTTTTCCAATTGATGAGCTAAACTCCAGGCATATTGCCTTGTAAAGGGTGCCTGTGCCGAACTATAGTTTATATAATCAAATTCCATTGAAGTTAATCCTGTTAAATCAATATACACTTTAGTCTTTGAAGAGCTGTAGGGGAAATCATCAGTTATACCGTATACACCATGAAGTGTCTCACTCATAGTACCATCAATAAACATAAAAATGACTGATCTACTGTTGTTTTCGAGCTTACAAATCTTTTCCATAAGCTGAATGTTGAATTCCAACAGTTTACGGCCATCATCATTCAGATAGTTGTATCTCATTCCAATGATTATTGCTTCTTCCTGCAAACTACCTTCATCTCCCTCAAGAATACCAACTACATTTGTTCCATTAGGGCTTAGTGGCAAGATTGATGCAGAAATAGATAACTCTGTTTTCTTTTGATTTTTAATAGTTTGCATCAATTGCTGTGAAATATTAATTACAGGTTTATCCATGCCTTCATTGGCAAATTTATTATTGATTTTTTCATCTGTTCTTACCACAAGTAAAATTCCTATGACATTAGATTTTTCTCTGATTTGCCTGACAAAATAGTTAATTGCAGAATCACTATAATACGCTTTATCTAACATTATGAATTTGTTCTCAAATTTGCTGTAGTCATTAAGATTAAACATGTCTTCCTTGGTGGCATCATAAATTAGGCCATTAAAATTACCAGATGCTGCTGTGTGGAAGTAATAATCCTTTTCAAATTCAAAAGATGTACTTATTCCATTATCATCTAGAACAAATGAGCTATCAAGAATCAGAACAGATTTTCTTGTTTCATAACTTTCTATGTATTCGTCATCAAATGGCTTTATCCCTAATCTATCCATTTCACCTGCTAGAAATTCCGCCGTTTCCGTAGCCGACTCTGTACCTATAACCACTCTTTCGTAAGCTGGTAACCCATAATTCATATTCTTGAACTTATATTCTCCCCCATCAGCAAATGACAATATAAGAATGAATGCAAGTATTACAGATAAAACAGAAGTTGAAATTATTTTGGCTTTTTTACTGAAACTAGTCCAAATATACTTAATATCAAACGTCAGTAATTTGCGAAGTCTTGGTATAAACATTGAATTTTGCTTTTGTATTGCATTCCTCAGACCTTCTCCAAACAGGTTGAATCCTAAGACACTTATGAAAAATGCCAATGCCGGAAAAAGAACAGTCCATGGCGCAACACTTACCATGCTGCGGGAGGTTGATAACATTCCTGCCCATTCAGGCTCAAAACTTATATTGTAAAAACTCACAAAACCACCCTGAGTATCTTTAATTATCTTTAATAGGCCGATGAAAACACTGAAAATACCCAATTGCATTATCATAGATAACGACCGTGCAATCTCCATAAAGAATAGGACCAGAAGCTCCGGCGCAAGATGAGGGAAGACATTTTCTGTTGCAATTTTCAATCTGCTTTTACCCAAAGCAACTTCACTTCGTATAAACGGCTGCTGATTTATCGTGTCAACTCTTTCCATAATTAGATTACCGAGTTTAGGCCATCCGATAAGTGAAAGAACAACTACAAATGCAAATATTGAAGCTGTTTTATCAAGCCAAAAAAAGAATTCCAGCTTTAATATTATTACACTTAAAAGCAATGCGGGTATTGCCGAGAATAATATGCTGAACTGTCTTATTATTGTTTTTGATCCATTGTTACCAAAACCTGCACTTAAAGCTATTGGTACCGCAATCAAAAAACGTCCCAAAGCTATTAAAATCCCAAGAAGTATTGTTAATCCTGTCCCATAAATAATGAAACTATATAAGTCTCTGCCCATTTCGTCACTACCCATAATGAAATCTTTTGAGGGTGGATACGGAGCTTTTTCAACATTAAGAGATCCATTACTGGTGGAGAATATCATTTTCTGCATGTTATAGGGACTTTTGTCAGTGAAAACCTCTGGGAATATAACAATCGAAAGAATAAGAATAAGGATTATACCGCCTATGATAAGCGGAGCATTGAATTTCTTCATTTCTCCACCTTCCTTTTCAATGGATTGATAAACCTGGCAACTGACTGAACGCCCCATGTAAGCAGTATATAAATTACTCCAAGAGTTATTGCCAGAGCGACAAACCCATCCACATTCTGGCTGTTATAGAAATAAATCAAGTAGTTCAGTATTCCAAGATAATTAAATAGATATTCTACAATTATCATATTTGAAAATAGCATTGTCATGATTGAAGGCATTGTGTCAACTATTTTAAACGCTACCGACGGCAGTATTTCTGTAGTAAATATTTTTTTTCTAGACAGACCCTTTGCCCGTGCATTTCTTATATAGTCGAGTTTTATTTCCTCCTGAATTGTTATATAGGTTATGCGTGTTATATAGATTGAAGGTAGAATTGACAATGTAATAAGCGGAAGTACAAATTGTTTTAATATTGTGACATTTAAAAAACTGACATTCTGAGCAATGAATACATAAAACAGAAGTCCCAGTAATACGATTAAAACATCCGGTATAGAGAAAACAATCAGAGTCCCCAATGATCTTAGGTTTTTCCTTTTCGACTTAAAACCTTCATAAAGACCTCTTCCAATTCCTGTTACAGTTGAAAGAACAAGTGATGACAGCATAAGAATCAGACTCTTATAACTGGACTTCAATACTATTCCCATAATATTTCCATTTGAACTCGACTTAAAAATGTTTTTAAAGTAAAGAATGCTGTTTTTTAAGGTTAAATATAATGAAAAATTGGTTTTCAATTCATTATTTATGGTTCTGATATTTGAGTCCGGGTCAATGTTGGCTAAAAATACCAGCATAAAAATTGTTATGAAAACAGGCAACAGAATCTGCAGCGATTTTCTAAGTACTACAACAGGTGTGAAGAAATATATGCTTTCTATGGAATTTCTTCCTAATTTCATATTTGGGCTTATTCTATAAAATCGACCTATTAGAATATTTACAATAAGAAGCAGCATTATGAAAATCATTATAACTATATCTAAAGTGTTCAGGTAATCTATACCGTTATCTTTGAAAACATCCCTTTTTATGTAATTCAACAATACCATAGATGCATTTCTGACCGACTCAAGGTCAACATTCTTATAAACATCATAGTAATTATCCTGCATGAAGAATTCATCGCTTAAGACGGCTGCTGAAATTTTACTATCTGCAAACCTTCTGACAACTCCATATTGCGTTCCTGTTTTTTCTGTCTTAAGACCTGCATCTTCGGCATAATTACTTATTTTATCCTTTAAAATATCACTGTTTATGTTGTCTGAAGATATTTTAAGACCCTCATATGTGTTAACCCCAATATCTTCTAAGTGGATAATTGTTGTCTTATCTATAGGATATATAGGGTTTTCTAAATAGTATTCCGAGCCTGACAACTGACGTTTCTGTCCGTTAAAGCCTATAAAAACGATGGTCTCATATGGAAGATTTTTCGAAGATGCAATGACATGTGCTGTTTCAAGCATTACTGCAAGACCTGAGGTATTGCTAACTGCACCAGGGAAATATTTTCCATCGGTTCCTGATCCCGCGCCATCAATATTTGCCGTTATCAACAATACTCTTCCGGAGTCAGATTTTCCTTCTATTTTCCCAATAATGTTAGCAGTTTCAACAATTGGGAAGCCAACATCTGCTTTTATATGTACATTTTTTACTATGCCAATCGGTTTTATTTCATATTCACTGGTAACTTCAACTGTGTAATTTAATAACTCTTTATATTTAATATCTGAAATATAGCCAACTAAAATAGATTCATCTGTTTTTCCATATACATACAGCCCTTTTTCAGACTCAGGTTTTTTTGATTGGGCATAGGCGTAAAAGTCTGAATCGCAAAGAAACCCTTTCCCACCATTTTGGATAACATAATTTATTTTATCCTGGCTCAGTGTAACTGAATTAACAATTACAACTCTGTCTTGAATTAGGCTGGGATCGATTCTAAGCAGATTTCTCCCCACAATAAGTAAATCGCCCGAAAAATCTACTCCTCCGCCGTTCAACCGTGTAATAACTTTATAATCTTGATACATAACATACTCAAGCAATGTTTCATTGTCTTCTGATTTAATCTCAAATATAGGGTGAGTATCAATATCCGGAATCAGTGCTGAGAATTTCTGATAATACGTACCGTTATTACCTGCGGGTTCAACACCAATCTCTTTAAAATAATTTTCGATATAATTTAAGGCTTTTTCGTTACCTTCTGAACCGGCTAATCTACCAAAATACTCTTCTGATGTCAATAATTTTATGTGTCTGTCAACAAGGTTCAAATTAAAATTTGTTTCATCAAATGAATTACTACCCTGTCTTAAGAGTAGCACAAGAGAAAGTATTATGATTATTGCTATAAAAATAAGAGTACCAGTGAATTTTTTCATTAAGCTTCTCTATTCTTGTTATGCTTTCTATATGTTATCAAACTATCTATCTTTAAACAATTAAAATTCCTACTATTTACTTGGATTATCTATATACATGAAAACGACTCCAGAGAAATGGAGTCGTTTTCTGTTGGGGA
>Ga0307989_1000219_pt1 | contig 41508 bp, 33 predicted proteins | sample EllFjometagen185_FD_203164 | JGI IMG/M metagenome (GOLD analysis project Ga0307989, IMG submission 203164) | Marine microbial communities from Ellis Fjord, Antarctic Ocean - #185 | ecosystem: Environmental > Aquatic > Marine > Unclassified | place: Southern Ocean | collected 2014-10-08 | reverse complement strand
ATAGCACTTTTGGATATTCTCTCTGCTATCCCCCTGACTATGAGCCTTAACGCTATATTTGGCTTGAATTACACAATTTGGGAAACTCGGATACACCCAAATATTTCGGTCATATGCTCAGGAAAAGTCTAAAATGAATATTAAAAAACTGCAAGTTATAAATTGACAGCACAAAAACCCAATAGGAACAATAGCAGGAGTAAAAATTGGTTTGAATCATTTATAAATCATTGACAATGCGCTAAAATAACCGCTCAAGTAAACAAAATAAATGTTTTAAGTAAATCATCTATGATACTGCACTTTTTAGATATTAATCGCACCGGGATTTGAAATGGATTTTGCCATCCGGGTATATCATAATTAAAAAATAAGGAAATGAACTATGTTTTACCAATCCGACGATACTATCGTATCTGTTGCTCAGCAGAGGGCAGAAAAGCATCCTGATCAGAATTACATTATTTTTTTAGAAGATGGTGATAATCTGGAAAAAAAGCTGAGTTATGGAGAACTGGATCGTTCTGCTAACCATATTGCTTCCTGGCTGACTTGGCAGGGTTTGGAAAAGGATGACCGTGTGTTGATCATACAGCCCAATAGTGTGGAATTCATTCAGTCTTTCTACGGTTGCCTATACGGAGGGCTTCTGGCAGTACCGTTGTCCGAACCCGGTAATCCTAAAGAGATAAAGTCCTATTTTGAGAATTTTATCCCCATGCTGGGTGTCGCTGAACCCAAAGTCATTATTACAACTCCGCTGCTGGCTGAAATGATGAGGACTCAGTTGCCGAATGAGTTAATAGATCTTCTTAAAAATATCATTATCACGACTGTGGATGAGATTCTGGCCAGTGAAGCTCCTCAAATAATACTGCCAGAAATTACAGTTTCAGATACTGCTTTTTTACAGTTCACATCTGGCAGCACAGGCAGACCAAAGGGAATTAAGCTTTCCCACCGTAATATTATGAGTAACATGGAGCAGGCCCGGGTCTTTGGAAACTGGGAAGAGGGTAAAGGCACCGCATTATGGCTGCCGCTCTTTCATGATTTCGGATTGGCGGCGGGTACTATGGGGGCAATGTACAACGGTGGTTTTGTTGTCTTGATGACACCGGGCCATTTTATTATGCGCCCGATACGTTGGTTGAATGCGATTACAAAATATCGTTGTGCTTATAGCTATGCGCCACCATTTGCGTTTGATATTTGTTTGAAGAAGATCACGTCTGAGGAAAAAAAGCAGCTTGACCTGAGTAGCCTCGTAGCAGTTGTAGACGGTTCGGAACCGGTTCATTTTGAAGGGGTTAAAGGATTTAATGATTATTTCGCTGATTGTGGTCTCTCTCCGACCGCTATTCGACCGGGTTTTGGTATGGCAGAAACAGTCATTATGTTTTCCGAATCCAAGGGCTTAGACTCGCTTTGTGTTGACCGTCATCTGCTGGAAACTGAAGGACGGTTGGTCCTTGTTGAAGAAACCACACCTGAAGCAGATAAAAAATACCTGGTCAATCTGGGAACGCAAATGAATGATCACGAAATCGTTATCATGGATAAAAATGGACAATTGGCGGCTGAAGGCCATGTTGGCGAGATTATGATCAGTGGCCCCAGCGTTTGCCAAGGGTACTACCGTAATCCAGTAAATACTGAAAAGACCTTTCGTTGTAAAGTTGAAGGAAAAGACCAATTCTTCCTGTCTACGGGAGACCTGGGATTATTATGGAAAGACCATCTCTATTTCACCGGCCGAATCAAAGACGTAATCATTATTCGGGGGAAAAATATCTATCCCCAAGATATTGAATATGCAATTCCCGAGGTGACAGAAGTACGCCCCGGCTGCGTTGTTGCATTTTCCTCTGAAAAAAGTGGAGGGGAATCGCTGGTGGTTGCCATGGAAATCAAAGCTCATTTGTTGAAAGATATCGAGGCCTTTCACAAAGATATGCTCAATGCGATTGATATGAAAGTCACTCGGTTGGTGGGGAAAAAATTCAAGGTATTTCCAGAAGAGCGTCTCTATCTGAAACCCGGTGCCATTGCCAAGACATCCAGTGGTAAAATCAAGCATGCTGCCAACGCCAGTAAATTCCAACAAAAAGAATTTGAAGGCTTGATCGCCAGACGGGCACCGACGACTTGATTTTTATTATATTTTACTTCTCTCTTTTTGTGGGGGGGTACTCATTCTGCATTATTAGCCTAGGATCTTTTTCGGGAATTGTAACAGGGATTTTCTCAACTACTCATCATATTGTTGTGTAGTCCCTGTAGTGATTGTCCCCCTACATCTCAATATTAGTAAATGTTGTTGCGATATTACTGGAATAGACGATAATCTGTTTCATCAGGTCCATCAGTTCCATATGTACTTCATGTGTTTCTTTGACTTGCCCCTCTTCTCTCATTAGTCTGGCCAGGTGGCGGGTGCGATATTGAAGTTCCAGGTCCAGATATTTTCGTTCCTTTGCCATGATCTGCCGGGCCTTGTTTATATTGACTTCTGATAGGGCTTCCTTGAGCAGTGTAATTTGTTTAAAGACTTTCGAGTGATATATCATCAACTCTTCTTTTCCATCATCAGAAAAGTCTACGGATAGTTCATTTTTTTTGGGGATTAGAGGCATGATATTCCGGTGAACCAGATCGCCGATTTTTTCCAAGTCGCTGATGATCGACATCATGCCAAATATCTCTTTGGCCTGCTTATCAGAGGTCTCCTGCTGGGATACCTTTATCAGGTATTCATTAATTTTTTCTTCCAGATAATCAATTTTTTCCTCTCTCATATCAAGTCCTTCCATCAAAGACAAATTCGGGAAATATTTATCTTTTTTTTCTTCCTTGTTGAAAAAGGGGATTATGATCGCTTCCAGCATTCGGCTGATGATATTGGCCATTCTGGCGAGCTCGGTTCTGGCTAGGTCTAAAGCGATACCGGGTGTCGTGATGCTTTTTTCATCCAGATGCCACACCGTTATTTTCAGCTCTTTTGCTTCTTCCTTTACTGGAAGGAGCTTAAATATTAACTTTGCGAAGAGTCCAGTGAAAGGAAGAAAAACCAATGCCAGACTGACATTAAATATGGTGTGGGCATTGGCTATCTGGCGGGCGGTTCCTGATCCGAATTGTTCTGCGATCCACCGAATAAAGTTTGCAAAGGTTGGAATCCAGAAAATAAACAGAATGACCGCCAATACTTTAAAAAGGACATGTGCCATGGCCACTCGTTTTGCTTCACGGTTGGTTCCAATGCTGGCTAGCCCGGCTGTCACGCAGGTGCCGATATTTGCCCCGAAAATCATTGGGATTCCAGCGTCCAAAGTGATTAACCCCTGTTGGGCCAATACAATAATAATTCCGGTAAAAGCGCTACTGCTTTGGATGAGGGCGGTGAATATGGTTCCCACCAATACTCCCATAAAAGGATTTTCCAGGCCTTTTAATAAGTCTATAAATTCAGGGTAGGTTCGAAGGGGTTTCATGGCATCACTCATTATTTTCATGCCGAAAAAGAGAATTCCGAATCCCAGGATCGCTTCCCCAATATGCTTGGTTGTCTCTTTTTTGCCCATCATTTTGATTGCAAAACCAACGGCAATCATCAACAATGCATAGTCGGTTAGCTTGAATGCAATCATCTGAGCCGTAATCGTTGTTCCGATGCCAGCGCCTAAAATGACTGCCATCGTTTGCATAAAACTCATTAAACCTGCCTGAACAAAGCTGACCAACATCACGGTTGTTGCACTACTGGACTGAATGACAACGGTGACCAACGCACCCAAAAAAAGCCCGATTAGTCTATTTGTCGTGAGCGCTGCCAGGATGGCTCTCATTTTGTTGCCGGCAGTTTTTTTCATCCCCTCGCTCATTAGTTCCATTCCATAAAGAAATAGTGCCAGACCTCCCACTAAACCAATGAATAAAAACACCCAGGAAATTTCTCTTCCGGTTGACGCTGCCAAGGATGCTTCAGTGGAAAAGAAAAGAACCGCGATAAATAGGAATATTACTTTTTTTTGTTTCTTTAAAAAACCAGACATACTTCTCCTATCTTTCATAGTTGGTTTATTCTGTTGAGGATCAAAAGAGCTCACAAAGTTCCCTGTTGTATTATAGATGAATAGTAATTTCAAGCTACTTTGAATGAACAGATGTTTAAAACACTGTAAATTCAAAGATGTTGGCGTATAAAATGCTAATATACTTATATTTTGGGAATTTATATGAATGATCTTAAAAGAATTTTTGACCTAAGACAATCAATATTCTTTCTAGAGGGGGTTTTAGCAGCCGAGGTGGTTAGATGAGGTCAGGAGGATCATTGCGTCGATTAAATGATCTCCCTGATTAAAGATTTGTTATTATTGAGAATTATCTTTCGACATAGATACGAATATTGTCACCGGTGGGGCTGGAGATATTTAAGATATCTTCATCAATGTCGTCAATGGTGTCAGAGATACTTTCGATGATATCCTGAATATCAATTCCGGCTTTTTCTATATCGCTGATCCGATCTTTAGGAATCATTTTTGAGGCCAGCTTTCCCAGTTTAAGGGGAATATTCAGTTTGATGTTTTCGCCTTTAGTACTTTGAATTTCTATGATAATTTTTCCTTTTCCCATTGTTTTCTTTTCTTTTTTTGGTTTAATGGGTATTAGATTTCCGGGGCTTTTATCATTGGTTTCGTTTTCATTAACAGCTCTTAAAAGCCGTTCTCCGTCTTCTACACTGATTTTGCCATTGGCAACCATTTTCAGGATTTTTTCTTTTTCTGACATTACTTTCTCCGATGGATTTGTTTTAGATGATGCAATGGGGTTGTGATGATCTTACTCTTTATGGTTTTAATGCATTGATCAATTTCTCTGCCTCGTCAGCTGTAATTTTTCCGCCCGCCAGCATTTCCAGAATCATCTTGGTGTTATTTGCAACTTCATTTTCTGATTGAGCTTGGATTTCAATATCATCGTCGTCCCGCATTGAAGTAAATGACGAAACAAAATCTTTCATTACCGGTGCGAAAGACTTGAAAGGATGGTTTTTCAAAAAAGGCATACGTTTTTTGATCTCTACTTTGTCTTTGGGGTAATTCCCGGTTATCGATGTCCGTCCGCTTAATGTTGAAAGGAAAAGGCTGTCATTGCTATTGTAACTTAAGATGTTCAGATCTATATCTCCTGAGACCGTATTGAGATTACAGTTGCGATTGTTTTCGAAATCGGCATTCACTGTGATATCTCCAGAGACACTATTTAACGCTAGTCCCACAATATGTCCACTTTTAATGGTGGTTTTTCCGCTGACGACTTTGGCTGAAAGCGTTCCATTGAAGTTTTCTATGCTGATATTTCCGCCTAAACTTCTTAATCGAAGACGGTTAGCAGAGATATTACCGAATTTCATTTGGCCACTGATGGTTTTTATTTTTCCGGAAAAATTGATTGAGTCTGCGTTGATACTGCCACTAACAGTTGATATAACGCCTTGGATTTGGGTGTGACGGGGTACTTTTAAAACCAGATCCGTATTTATACCATTTCTAAAAAATGAGGTTGTCAGAGCAGATTTCTTCCAGGACTTTTCCCGGATATAGAGAATATCATCCTGAAAAGTAACCTGAAAAATTTCATCGACAGAGTTCTTTCTTAGATCTGTAAATTCCAGCTCAACATCTTCCCGGTCCATCTCAATAACTTCAATACCTGCTTTGGTGAGGGTTATTTCCAGTTCAAATTGATTCGTATTTAGATTATAATTCATTTAGGTCTCCATCTATTTGTTTTTCAGTTGTTTAAGTGCCTCTTCAATGTCAATGTCACCCTGGTCCAGTTGCTCGATGACACTGCTTGTGGCTGATTGCTTTTCCTCTTCTATTTTTAAGGCTTTTTTTGTTTTTTTTAATAGATTCTTTATTTTTGGGTATGAGCAGTTCAGTAGTTTTTCTGACTGTTTGATGCTGCCTTCTGCGGAAATAAACACCTTGATAAATTCCAGGATTTCATCATCAATATCCAATTTTCCTTTATGAAGATCAAATTGGCTGGTTACTTTGGTGTGGCATTTTTTGCACTCTAGTTCCCGTATCATTAGTTCGCCTGAGCAGACCGGGCATGATTCAATTAATTTGTGCATTCCTCTCCTTTTATATTAATAGTGTATTTATATAATTATAAATAAAATTAATATTGTCAATCAAAAAGTATTAATAATATTAATAAAATAAAAATTAAATGTTAATAAAAAGGCTTAATACAAATTTTGAGGGTTAAATGGAAGGATGTTCTATAGGGCTGGACGGATGAGGCAGGGAATTCGCGAGGTGTGGGGTTAAACAGAGTATGTTTTGCAAATCCAGGAAAATCGCCAGGCGTGTAGAATTGCGGCTGTAGTGAGACCTAGGATTAAGCCGGTCCAAAGGCCTGACGCTCCATATCCCAGATTGAAGCAGAAATAATACCCCAGCGTTACTCCGATTGCCCAGTAGGAAAACAGATTGACAATCATTGGAACTTTGGTGTCTTTAAACCCTTTCAGCGCTCCCATCCCGGCAACCTGGATTCCATCTGAAATCTGGAAAATGCCCGCAAAAACCAATAGTCCTGAGGCGATCTCCTGCACCTGGAGATCAATGGTATAAAATCCTGCAATGGTATGGGGAAATACGATCATAATAAAAGCGGCGGTGCTCATGACCATAAAAGAGATTAGATAACCAATGTATCCAACATATTTAGCGAGGTCGATTTCCTGTTTCCCGATATAGTTCCCTACTCGAATTGCTGTTGCCTGTGATAGAGCTAATGGAATCATAAATGTGATTGATGCAAAGTTTAATGCAATCTGATTCCCGGCAATCGTTAAAAGTCCCAATCGGCCGGTTAGAAGTGTGAAAAAGGAGAAGAGACCCACCTCAAATACTGTGCTGAATCCAATAGGACTTCCAATCCTGAAAATTTCTTTCATTACTGTTAAATCAAACTTATGGATTTGTCTGAAAATTTTATAATCACGGTATTTTTTATTTTTCAGCGTGTATATCACCATGGCTATCATCCCGATCCATGATGCCAGGGCGCTGGTATAGCCGGCTCCCTGTGCACCGAGTTGAGGGGCTCCTAAATTGCCGAAAATCAGGATATAGTTGCCTACAATGTTGATACAGAGGGCTCCGATACTGATATACATTGCAATTTTTGTATTGGTAATTCCACTATAATAGTTAATCAAGGCGATCATGACAAAAGAAGCAGGAAAACGCCATGAATAGGCGCGGATATATCTGGCTGAAATGTCAACCACCTGACTGTCAATACTAAAAAGTGGCAGGATGAGGTGCGCATATTCTGCACCAATCAACAGTAGGATTGCAAACAACTGTCCGATAAAGATGCCCTGAACAACGACAATCCCTACAGCGGGTTTTTTTCCGCGGGCACCATGCATCTGGGCAATAATGGGCTGTATTGCACTGATAATACTGATTCCAAAGATCTCAAACAGGAGGATTGAGTGATGACCGACAGATACCGCTGCCAGATCCTGAGCACTTAAATTTCCTGTCATCACCGTGTCGACGAAACTCATGGACATATGAATGAGTTGAGCGATAATAATGGGAAATGCCAGCACGAAGGTCGTTTTAAATTCGTAAGTAAATTTCCACCAGGATTTTTGGCTGATATTAAGAATTGTTTTCATTGTTCTGTCTGACTGATTTTTAGGCAAAAAAAAACCTCCATCAAACCCGGCAGGTTGGTGGAGGTTGTATCAATAAATGATATATTGAATTCAACAACAATACCTGCATCGTGTTCGCGGATTAACATCCGATCTGTATAGTTCGGTAACGGTTATCCGGTAAGTGTATGAATGTTTAATATGCATGGTATGTGTTGAAAAAGCCTGTGTTTAAATAATTTAATATGTTTGTTGCAATTAGAATAATATGTGCTTTTATTTTTTAAGTGTCAAGAGAGTAGGTTGCATTTTAGAGGGCAATCGCATGATTATTTTTATATCATTGCTATTAATGTTATTCCCGCGAAAACGGTAACCTCATCTCCGGCATCAAGATCAGCAACGCTACCCTGGATCCCCACTTTCGTGAGGATGACAAGGAGAATGCTTTTAATGGGAATGCTCTAAGAAAATCCAGAAGCCGGGTTGAAAAATAACAAACAAAAGTGCATGATAGTTTTTCCAATCAATGAATAACGGCAAATGAATAAATCTAAAGGAAAAAAATGACCTACAATCGAATCAAGCTGGAGTTCAAGGATGAACTGGCTATTATTGAGTTGAATCATCCGGAGGTGCTCAATGCAATTTCAATTGAGATGTTGAACGAGCTGAAATCAGCAGTGTCCAAAGTTAGTGATCCCCAAAGTGGTGCAAGGTGTTTGTTGATCACCGGTGCCGGAAGAGGGTTTTGTTCGGGTGCTAATCTTGTCGAAGCCAGTCTACCAAATAATGAAGGAGATAATTTAGATATCCCATTTAGTCTGAATAATACCTATAACCCCTTTTTTTTGGCATTGAGGGCGTTGGATATCCCTATTGTTTGTGCAGTGCAAGGACCGGTTGCCGGCATTGGAATGTCATTGGCTTTAATGGGAGATATTGTCATTGCCGGACGATCTGCATATTTCCTTCAGGCGTTTCGCAATGTCGGGTTGATTCCGGATGGGGGAATAACCTGGCTTCTTCCCCGTTTGATTGGATTTGCCAGAGCCATGGAACTTTCGATGCTCGCGGAAAAGCTGCCCGCCGAGAAAGCCCTGGAATGGGGATTGATTAACCGGGTGGTGGAAGATGAACAATTGGCACCCGAAGCTATGAAAATGGCTGAAAAGCTGGCTACGGGTCCGACGGTAGCCTTGGGGTTATTACGGAAAGCATACTGGGCCAGTAACGATAATACTTATGAGCAACAACTGCATCTTGAAAGCCAGGGACAGGAAAAGTCCAGTTGTACCGAAGATGCAATTGAAGGTATTCTCTCATTCCGAGAAAAGCGGCCGACTGAATTTAAAGGAAGATAAGGGTCAAGTGATATTGTCAGTGATTTTCATGTCAGGATAAGGGGAAACAATATCAAGGTTCACCGGTTTATCAAATCCGACGATATGCAGTCTCTTATCGTCAATGCATAGATCTTTATCTTCCAGTACATTTTCTCCAAAATGGTAAATGGGCCGGAAGTCACCCTGAATGGCTCTTTGATTATACGCATCTGTTTGGGAAAGAACGGCTTCATTATTTTTTCGGTAGGTCTTTATGCGATCTCTTCCATGCTTTTTTTCCAGCATATTTTGGGTTGTCGTTGGGGATAGGATTACCCCTGTACTTTTGTCCCATGGCATTAGAAGCAAAACCCCTATTTTATCCGGCTCAACGGTTTGTATGATTTTTCCCCAGTCAATTCCGATTGAATATATGGCATCAGTTGCTGTAAATACCGATATTTGAAGTTCTCTGGGGTGGTTCTTAGAATTGTAAAGTGTTGCCGGATTGAATCCGGTGGGTAATTGACTTCTGGATAAAATGATCCACCAGAAGTTGAATATCTTCTCTTCGTTCCCGGAGGGGAGGAATATCAATTTCGACCACCTTGAGGCGGTAGTATAGATCTTCACGGAATATCCCTTTGGCGACCAGTTCACGAAGATTTCGATTGGTGTTGGCAATGAAAACGCGGAAAAGGTGGCTGTGGTCGATATATTCACGGTAGCTCATACCTTTGAGCTTTTCTCGGGAGTACCCAACCAGTTCGACAAATGCAGAATTAAAAAACAGTAATCTCCCGGCCAGATCCAACTCAATATAGCCATCTTCAATCTCTTCCAGGAATGATTGATAGCGATCTTCAGACTTTTCCAGGGCGCTTCGAAGAGAATCGATTTCTGACGTTACATGGTCAATGCTTTTTTCTCTATTCGTAGCAGTGTCAACAGGTTTTCGGGTCATTGTATTTTTTTGATGAGTTTATCTCTCGTTTTGTTTATGACATAAAATGTACATTTGATGTACCCTTCCAGTCAATTTTAGAGTGGAGAAATATTGCCTAATTGTCAGATAAACGATAGACTTGAAATTACAGTAGTCAAATTAATCCGGCTCAGGCTGGAATTTGATTTAAGGGATGATTAACAGCAATTAGAAATAAGCATGAAAAATAAAAACAGGACTTATTGTTGGCGGTATAGTGGTTTGATTTTATGGCTAACGATATTACTAACAGGCTGTCAAATGAAAAAAGTAACCCCTAGGGATCCTCTGATTGAAAAAATTATTCAGGCAACGGATCAGAAGGAGTTGGAAAAGAGAGCATTATTTGAATTGCTTTCAACTGCAGATGTGGTCTATCTATCTGAAAAACATGATAATCCTAGGCATCACAAAATTCAGTTGGAGGTGTTGCAGGAACTGGTTAAAAAAGGGAAAAAACCGGCGGTTGGTTTTGAGTTTTTTTTCAGAGAACAGACAGGATATTTAATGGACTATATTCAGGGGAAACCGTCTCCTTTTATGGGTAAGAGTAAAGCGCATACCCCTGGCAAAGTGCTTCGGGCTAAATTAGGATGGCAACACCGTTCCGATGATGACTGGGGTTACTACTATCAGCTCATCGAGTTGGCCAAAAAGCACAATTTAGTCCTCTTTGGAACCGATTTATCTCCTGCCATGACATTGAGAATTCGTCGGTATGGTCTGGAAAAGTTGAGCCGGTTTGAACGATCCCAGCTGGGTACAACCTCATTTGAGAATAAGGCTTATGAAACCATGATGCTGCAGAGATTTAAGTCTGCCCACTGTGGTATGGGTTCACCCTCTTTTTTAAAACCTTTTTACGAGGCCTGGCTGGCCCGTAATGACTCCATGGCATTTGCAATCAGCGATATGACTGCTGAAGTCGATGGACCGGTGGTGGTTATCGTCGGAGCGGGACACACCAGAAACAATATGGGTGTGGTTGAAAGAGTTGCACATTTAAAGCCGAATCTAAAGCAGGTGAATCTGGGATTAACTGAAGTCTGGCAAGAAGGTAGTGCTTTGGAAGCTTATTTGGAAGGGGAACAGGTTGATGATGTTAAATTTGGACCTGCACACGATTTCTTTTGGTTCACTGACCGGGTGGATAGTGTGGATCATTGTGAAAAATTCAAAGCTCAGATTCAAAAGATGAAAAGCAAGTCGAAATCAGAGAAATAGATTTTGATATCAGATCGTTAATATATTAAAATACCCAATCTGTCAGGAGGATGATTCTTGGGTCTTTGTACACTTGATGATCCAATGGATAGGCAATTCCCAAATTGAATTCTCCGACATACATATTGATAAACTCTCCGGTAATAGAAAAATCAAATTCAATATCTTTAAACTCCTGCCATTTATCAGAGTCATTATCTCTTCCCATACCGAAATGCAAGTTTACACTCGGTCGAACGGAATTCAGCCAAAGGAATTGGAGAAAATTCAGACGGGAATCCATTAAAAAAGCCGGGAGGGTTGAACCCAATTTGGCGATATTCCGCTGTTCAAACAGTAAGTCTGTCGTGCGAGGAAAACCGGGAATGGCACTGGATCCACCCATAGCATATTCTTTCTGTGGAGGGACTGTACCGTCGGATTTGTATTCAGATATGTCCAGATAAAAAGCCCAGTGATCATAGGTGGTTTTCCATAAACTGGTAAATCCGTACCGTTGATAGTCAACCTCAGATAAAACACGATTGATACTGTAATTAGAGTAGAAAGATGTGATCCAGTCGGTGAATACTCCTTGATATAGTGGTATCATAGCTGAAAAGGCGATTCCCTGCCATTTGTTTTCCGGTACAGCCAACGAATCTGTGTTGATTGTATCCAGTTCTTCATCTGTTAATGTCAGATTCAGCCAGAAGTCGGATTCCAATTGATCCAGGTATTGTTTAATGCTAACTATACGCGCTTCACTGGCCTGAATCTGCGTGTTAACCAGGGTCAATTCGCTATTTTTGGTGGGAAATCCAATATGAGAAAAGGTCAGTTGCGTAAGAAGCTCATTATCTCCACCTCTCCAAACGATCCATTCCAGATAAGTCTGATCGATATAGTTCAGCTCAAAATCCAGACCCAGAATGTTACCATCAAAGACGTTACCTGCGATTTCCGGGGATATGGTGAATAACCACTGGTCTGCCTGGGGAATGTCCCAGAATGGACGTAGTTTAACCGGGATATTCCAGGAGTTGTTCAATAGTGTCTCTTCCAGTAAATGGTGGTCAGGGTCGATTTGGATCTGCTTGGGCCTGTCGGGGAGAACTATCTGGTAATTGCCGGAATCTCTGGGGATTTTTTCTCGTTTTTTTTGATGATCCCCAAAGGCAACTTCGATCTCAACTGGAGGTGAAATGTTTCCGTTGTTTTTCAGCTCAATATCAACAATCGTTTTTTGATTTTTTTCCGATATTTCTATTGTTCCCATACTGTAGTCAATATGACCATTTGATAAAAGCCAGTTTTTGGCATGAAGCTGACTGGCTGAATCAAACTTCAGCAGGGTAAAAAATAGTTCAGAATCTAAAACCGGTCGGGTCTCTTCAGGATAGTGCAACAAACCTTTGATTCTCTTTTTGATCTGCTGATCGTAGTCAGGTTTTCCGGAATCCATGACTTTCAGCAGATGAAAACCTTTTTCATACCATGGGTGATAGTAAGCGGTATAATGGGTGAGATCTCCCGAAAGATCCGCATCAACCGGCTCTGCGTTTCCTTGGTAGAGTAGATATTTTTTGACGGTGTTATCCAGGTAATAATTGGGTGACATCCATCCATCCCATGGAAATAGACTTGGATTCCCCTGGTAAACATTGTCTATGAAAGCACGGACCACTTCCGCTTGAATGGATGGGATTATCCAGGGGTATTGATAGCTGTTCAAGTTGAAATTATGTTTCAGGACTGATGCTACCACAGCTTCCAACATATAAATCTCGAATGTCTTACTGAACATGAAGTGGTAACGAAACAGCTGTTCCGGCAGCAGGATGGTATGTCCGGAAACCTTAAACGCTCCATTCCAGATGATAATATCAAAGGGCTTATCTGGAAGTTGAATCCAATGTGAATTGACGAGAAAAGCGAATACCTGGTTGAGTCGGCGTTTGTAAAATTTTAAACGATCTTCCAGGTGAGGATTAGCAGAAAATTGAAATACACGGTTTGATTCCTGCCAGGGAGTGATCAATGCAACCGGGTGAGTCTGGCGTTTAGTCTGGTGAAAGTGTTGGGTAGTTGGGTAAGAGTCATCCGCTGCTATCTGAATATTAGTTTCAATGAATTGCATTGCAGGAGCATGATCAGCTAGATCCGGTTGTTCCTTATAAGATACAACGGGTCGGGGAGCATAGTCCCACATGATTTTCAGATAACTATCAGACAGATCCGGAAGCTGAGTCTCAAACATGATTTCCAGGTTTACTTTTTTATGTCTGAATTCAGGGGGAATAAATATCGTCAATAATCCATCTATATGGCAGAGAGTAGGCGTTAAATCTGGATTATCCCGGATTTTAAAATTAACCGGGTTTTGGTTAATCTGAACATGCTTGATGGTAATTTTCTGAGTGTAATGCAAAGGGTGAGTCAGATATTTGCGGGATAGTTTCAGTTTTGAGCGGGACACCGTTTCAACCTGTCCGGATTTTCCCTGTAGCAGGTAACTTTCACGTAGATCTGTTGCTTGATAGCGATTGGGGGGGAGATGAAACAGAATCGTCTGACTATCTGTATTTGAGATTTGAAACGAAATGGTGCCTTTAAAAACAGTACCTTTCAGTTCTCCTTGAATCAGTGTTTTTTGAATATTCGCAGAAACAGGGCTGATCACAAGGGTAAAAAAAAATAGAACCAGCAGTAGTTGTTTTACGGGATACATATTCCCCATGATCTGTTTCTGGAAAAAGACTTCAAATGTTCGCTTTTGAATCATGATCAGATGATAACCACTTCCGGTAGCAATTGAATACCGAATTTTTCAATAACCTTTTGCTGGATATGATTTGCCAGGAAAAGAATCTCGTCACCTCTGGCATTTCCCAGATTGATCAATACCAGTGGTTGCCCTTTATATGAACCTGCCTGGCCTTTTTCAACGCCTTTGCAGCCGGACTGATCGATCAGCCAAGCCGCTGATAGCTTTACGGTGTCTTCGTTGTCCGGGTAAAAAGGAATGGCTATAAAATCCTGTTTGAGTTGATTTGCTTTTGATTTCGATACGACTGGATTTTTAAAAAAACTTCCAGCGCTACCCACTTTTTTGACATCCGGTAGTTTCGATTGTCGTATTTGTCCAACGATGTTTCTAACGGTTGCAATATTTACTGAATCCACTAGAGATACTTTTTCTGCCAATACTTTATATTGCAACTTTAGCTGATGTGGGATTTTCTGTAGTCGGAAGGTGAGATGGGTAATGAGAAAATCGTTATTATATGATGTCTTAAAGACGCTGGAGCGATAACCAAATTGGCAATCCGCCTGAGAAAACGAACGAAATTTACCTCTGACCAGATCGAATCCTTCTACTGATTCAATTGCATTTTTCGCTTCGACGCCATAGGCTCCAATATTTTGCACGGCTGCGGCACCCACTTTCCCTGGAATAAAGGATAAATTTTCAACTCCTCCCCATTGGTTTTGGACGGCATGTTTTACAAATTCGTCCCAAATAATACCGCTGCCCACTTTTACAAAGATTTCATGAGATGTTTCCTTTACGATTTCAATCTGATCAAAAGTGGGATAAATTACCAATCCGTCGAAATCTTTGGTGAATAGCATATTACTACCGCCGCCTAGGATCAGTATTTCATGTTGCTTGAAGATTTCTGATTCAAGCAACGTCAGGATCTCTTGGCTGTTATTAATCTCAATAAAATAGGCGGACTGTGCACTGATTCCAAAGGTGTTATATTTCTGGAGGGGATGGTCGTTTTTAAAATTTAACATGATTAAAGAAAATCGTAAGAAAATTCCTGGGTTTTTTACTCTGACACAAAGTAAATGTGTACCAGATTGGATGAGATTTTAGCAAGATAAGAGCTATTTTAAGGAGCTGTTAAGTCAAGGTTCGCCGTAAAATTCTTTCTTGATTGGATGAAAAAAAGTAAATTAGCTATAAAATCCTTCAAATATTGACATTTATGATAATTCCATCAAAAATTAAAGTTAATTCAAACAAATTAATATTGTTTACGTCAGTAATGTAATATTGTTTACGTCAGTAATGTCCGGTTAGGTATTTGCAACAACACGAACTGATAGCAAAGAGCTTAGTGAACAAGAAAATTAAGCCGGCCGTTCATTGAGCGAAGTCGAAATGAACCTTTGGCAGACTACAATCCTCTGCAAATAACCCTTCGACTACGTTCAGGGGACAAAATTATGTGCGTTATTAATCAATTTGACTTCTGCAATTACCTAACAGGACATTACTGTGTTTACGTTGGTTAAGTAAAATATTCTGTTAAGTGCCAAATTTGGTGATCTTAATACGCAGTCGGCTAATAAAGAAAGGGCAAAAAATGAGACAAATCAGAAAAAGAAGAGTGCGATCGAGGGTTGATGATAAAATTATTGATGGCTATTTTCCCTTTGCTTTTCCGGGTGTACTGGTGGCTGAGGAAGTAAAGGCTCTGGTTGGAACCATGCGAGTTACTGTTGAGAAACTTGTTATTCAACTTTTACCTAAGGCGGCTGAACGGGCGATAGTACCAATGTCAGGGTATAAAATTGGAGCGATTTCCCGTGGAGTGAGTGGCAATCTCTATTTTGGAGCCAATATTGAATTTAAAGGGGAAGCACTTAATACAACGGTACATGCCGAACAGACTTCAATTGCCCTCGCACTTTCACATGGTGAAAAGGGTCTGCGTGCAATGACCATCAATGCACCCCCTTGTGGTCACTGCCGTCAGTTTATGAATGAAATCAATACCGCAGATGAGTTAACCATTCAAACGTCTAATCAGTCGATTATTCCTTTTAAAACACTTTTGCCGGATGACTTCGGACCTCAACACTTGAATATTGAATGTCGATTGATGGATGGTCAACTTCAATCTCTCGTGCTGGAAAAACAATCCGATGATCCCATCATCGCAAAAGCGTTAACTGCTGCTAACATGTCTTATGCCCCTTATTCCCTTTGTCATGCGGGAATGGCCATTGAGACCCAAAATGGTGAGGTTTATATGGGGATTTACGCAGAAAATGCAGCCTATAATCCCAGTCTCCAGCCACTGCAAGCCGCAATTGCGAATATGATTATGACCGGAAAGACATACGGAGATATTAAGAAAGCAGTTTTGGTTCAAAAAAGGGAAGCTAACATCGATTTATCGAAATCAACCCATCAATTGTTAAAATCGATTTCTAATATACCGTTGATTGTTGAATATGCTGAATGAGAAGGATTTTTTAGATCATGGACATTTTGTGGAAGTTAATTACCAGAAATTAATTGAATACTAAAAAAACAATGAATTTTAAAGAATTTGCCACAAACTATTTGAATCCATATCTTTTACTTTATAGAGTGTCGATACTCTCCGTAGCGGGCTTTATACTTATTTTAGCACTGTCCTTTTCTGGTAACGGTTATAGCAGAAATAGTACATTTATTCTCTTTGGTATTTGTCTGATTATTTCTGTTATTTTAATTAAAGGACTACGGCGTCATCCTTATATTTTATATCTGATATTACCACTAGTTCTAACAGCCGCTGCAACAAATATTGGTGATACTGAAGATTTAGTTTCAATCCTTGTTCTTTTGGATTTGGTTCTGCAACAAGTCGCTGAAGATCCGACGGCAGCAGTTGACAGGGGTTTCAATCCTTGTTCTTTTGGATTTGGTTCTGCAACCGGAAAACTTCAACGGCCTGTCTGATTGCTTTATAAGTTTCAATCCTTGTTCTTTTGGATTTGGTTCTGCAACTTTCAAACTGAAAATCGTTACTACCATAATTACGCAAGTTTCAATCCTTGTTCTTTTGGATTTGGTTCTGCAACATAGTTTTCCTTAACAATACCGCCGACAATAACAGCGTTTCAATCCTTGTTCTTTTGGATTTGGTTCTGCAACGAAACCGAACGCTTACAAGAGAAAGCTGAGTTTGAGTTTCAATCCTTGTTCTTTTGGATTTGGTTCTGCAACAGGTATTATTGAGACTTGGTTAGTATGAGTAATTCACGTTTCAATCCTTGTTCTTTTGGATTTGGTTCTGCAACTTGATTTGTGCGGGAATGACTGGAGACTACCTACATGTTTCAATCCTTGTTCTTTTGGATTTGGTTCTGCAACAAATTTCCAGTTATGATTTATTATCATATTAACCATGTTTCAATCCTTGTTCTTTTGGATTTGGTTCTGCAACCCGTCTGCGAAACCCTGACTGATACCATCGGACCCAAGTTTCAATCCTTGTTCTTTTGGATTTGGTTCTGCAACTTTGACACATACTTTGCAATATACCGGGAGACTGCTCGGTTTCAATCCTTGTTCTTTTGGATTTGGTTCTGCAACGTTAAAATCATTTAAATCCATTATGGCCCATCAAGTTTCAATCCTTGTTCTTTTGGATTTGGTTCTGCAACTGCGCAAAAGGTAGAAGAGAATGGGAACTTTACGCAGGTTTCAATCCTTGTTCTTTTGGATTTGGTTCTGCAACTTGAAATAAGCTTAAACCAAAACGCGGCTCAGGTTAGTTTCAATCCTTGTTCTTTTGGATTTGGTTCTGCAACATGGTTTTTAAGATCTGAAGAAGAAAACCACTCGAGTTTCAATCCTTGTTCTTTTGGATTTGGTTCTGCAACGCTTATGCTTATATGCTTCAGTTTCGATTGCTGAGTTTCAATCCTTGTTCTTTTGGATTTGGTTCTGCAACTTTTCATTCGACTGACACCCCACGCCGGGAACGCTTTGTTTCAATCCTTGTTCTTTTGGATTTGGTTCTGCAACTTTCGTGGTGCCATTATAGCCTCGTAATCAATATTGTTTCAATCCTTGTTCTTTTGGATTTGGTTCTGCAACCATTATTCACCCACGGTTTTTCAAGCGTGTAACAAAGTTTCAATCCTTGTTCTTTTGGATTTGGTTCTGCAACCTTACCGGATGCCCCGGCTTTTCCTAACCCTTCAAGTTTCAATCCTTGTTCTTTTGGATTTGGTTCTGCAACAATATTGATTACGAGGCTATAATGGCACCACGAAAGCTTCAAGTTTCAATCCTTGTTCTTTTGGATTTGGTTCTGCAACCTCAAACAGATAAAGCAACATTAGATTCTAAAATGTTTCAATCCTTGTTCTTTTGGATTTGGTTCTGCAACACTAAACCCAAAAGAACAAGAAAGGGGAAATAGCTTTGTTTCAATCCTTGTTCTTTTGGATTTGGTTCTGCAACTCTGGGTCTCGGTCTGGGTCTGGGTCTCGGTCTATTGTTTCAATCCTTGTTCTTTTGGATTTGGTTCTGCAACACATGATTCTCAGAACTAACATTTCTTGGCCCTAAGTTTCAATCCTTGTTCTTTTGGATTTGGTTCTGCAACACAATTGCCAATGATTTTGAGGATTTGACATTAGAGTTTCAATCCTTGTTCTTTTGGATTTGGTTCTGCAACTTTATTCAAGATGGTAATACAACACACAAATGGAGATGTTTCAATCCTTGTTCTTTTGGATTTGGTTCTGCAACTCAGTAACTCCCTGCATTGCTCTCGCGATAACATCATGTTTCAATCCTTGTTCTTTTGGATTTGGTTCTGCAACATCTAAACCAGTCACGCATCATTCCATTAGATAATCTGTTTCAATCCTTGTTCTTTTGGATTTGGTTCTGCAACTCATGGCAAAAAAGGCGAAAGCCGAGGCCGATGAATGTTTCAATCCTTGTTCTTTTGGATTTGGTTCTGCAACAAATAAAGACCTAGACATACTATCTAGTCAACAAAGTTTCAATCCTTGTTCTTTTGGATTTGGTTCTGCAACTTTGCTTTACGTTGCGCTTGTTGGAGTTTAGAAGCTAAGTTTCAATCCTTGTTCTTTTGGATTTGGTTCTGCAACACTTAGATATTCACCTTCCTCTTGCACAGTCATCAGTTTCAATCCTTGTTCTTTTGGATTTGGTTCTGCAACCTGGGTGGTAAAAACTAGTGCCTCTGTTACTAAATGGTTTCAATCCTTGTTCTTTTGGATTTGGTTCTGCAACCTTTTTCAAACGACCCGAACAAACCGGACTGATCAACGTTTCAATCCTTGTTCTTTTGGATTTGGTTCTGCAACCAAATCATACGGATTCACCCGATCAGGAAGGTCCAGTTTCAATCCTTGTTCTTTTGGATTTGGTTCTGCAACTTGTTAATTCGGTAACTGGCATCAGACAACCTCGTTGTTTCAATCCTTGTTCTTTTGGATTTGGTTCTGCAACCCGTTTGCTTTCGTCTGCATGTCGAATTGAAGGGCGGTTTCAATCCTTGTTCTTTTGGATTTGGTTCTGCAACTCCTATTTCGGCTATAGTCATTGTCCAGTATGGCTTTGAAAATAGAATCAAAGTAGGATATTGTGTGAAAATTGCAGAGATTGTCGGAGTTTTTTATTGTTTTACCTCCATTAGAGTAGTGTTTATTATTTGATATTTAAAAATAAAAATGTCTAAATGGACTTTTCACAAATATTTTTGTAGCAACAATCCAGACATCGTTTTTTGTAGCTGGTTGGTTTTGGATACTTGCATCCTTCTATAATATCCAACATATCTGATATGGTTTTTTTAAGATCAATGTATTCTTTGTTTCCAATTTTTATCTCTAACAATTTGTTTTTGCTTCTTGTGTAAACAATGAAACCAGATTTTACAGGTATATCGTAGTTATCTTTTATCAGTTGCGCATAAAAAACAAGTTGATATTTGTAGGTTGAAAACAGCTTCTCTTTATATTTGGCATATTTATAATCCAAGGGAGCGGCGGTACCATCATCAAAAAAAAGAATCTCATCGACAATTCCCCGGATTCCGATAGGAGAAGACAAGTAAACGTCTGATTTTTTTTTAACGGCGTTTAGTTTTTTTCGAAGGTAATTTACATTTCTATTTCTGACCACTTCATGAACATCCCTACCCTTTTCGACTTTAAATCGGTTTCCTTCATTTTGGGAAATTCCTAACACATATTCAAAATATGTAAATCTGTGGCAAAACAGGTATTCAATCATTTGGCTGGCAGTCAAAGTTGTTGAATTCTGGCTTTCCATTTTTAATCAGTATTTTAGCAAAACTGAACCAAAACCACGGGAAACTGATTTCCCTATGCCTATATGATTTGCTAGTTTTGCATTTATAAAAAAATCTCCTTCAAAGGCTAACATTTTCTGACCTTTAAAATGAGTATATTTTGTATGAAGATTTGTGTTGGCCATTAATCGTTGATCTTTATTTAATAAAAGATTCATCTGTTTAAAAAAAGAGAGTACATTTCCAACCACTATTCTATTAAGCATTTTTTTTTGTTCAGTTGGTTCCAAAACACTATATTTCTTAAAATTTTTCTGATTCAATGCCATCCATAATGTTGAAAATGAATATTGCAAAAGCTCGTCGCAATATCCAATGTCCACATCACAATTTTTGATATTTTTTGAACAGATCTCGATTACCTTATCATTTATTTTAAGCTCTTTGATTTCGAAAAAGAGCTTGTTTAGCAGGTCGGCCCCTTGTTCCAAACCGATCAATACGGGAATGTTTTTAAGAACTTTATACTGTACTTTGGGGTACTCATATTTTGAATCACCATTTTCATAATGATTGTGTAATATTTCTGAATGTGTCTTAAACAGATTACCAAAATAACCTCTTAATTTGTGTGCATCTCTTGTTTCAAGCTTAATTTCCGGAAATTGAATCGTTGTTAAATTTATAGTTTTCATAATTTGGAGATAGTTTAGTTAAAACATTACAGTGAGACTTTGCTGCTCTCGCACAAACCCGGTTTGGATATTATACAATTGAAAAATCAAGTCAAATGGAGCTATTTTCAGATTTTCTTCATTTTTGTATATGCCGACTAATTCACCTGCCAAATTACTTGGGACAGCTATTATTCTCTGCTGAAATTGGGTTTTATATTTTCTGTCCCATATCTCGGTTGATATTTCTCCTTTAATTTTTTGCAGGTACTTATTTTTCAACTCAATTTCCCTGTTTCCAAGTTCAATAAATACGGATGTGGCATTATTTGATTCCTTAATTATTTTGAAGCTGGATACCGCAAATTCACTGGCACTTTCAGCATCGTATTTTAGTGTTTTCATAGAATTGAAAATTTTTCGACTGGCAGCGAATGATGACCGATCTGAAATACGATCAAAATAATTATCTATAATTTCCAGATACTCTCTTTCCGGTATGACTTCCTTTTTTTGTAACGCAAATTTAGCCTGTTCGTAAGTCAAAATACCATATATTTTCCTACAATCTTCTAAATCGATTATATAGAGAGTCGCTCCTAGTTTTAAGGGGTTATTGTGGCGATTGATTCTACCCGCAACCTGAATAATTGAATCAATAGGGCCAATGTCTCGAAAACCCATATCAAAATCCAAATCGACGCCTGCTTCAACAACTTGTGTTGCTATTAGAATCGGAGCATTTTTCCTTTTTAATTGGCGATTGAGGCATTTTATCCGAATTAAGCGATGGGCAGGAATTATATTTGTTGACAAATAAAAGACGGGGTTATTATAACCACATATTTTCAAATATTTAGAAATTTCATCATGCATTTCAATTGACCGTTTCACCGTATTACAAACAACGATACAAGATTTGTCGGGTTGCCATTTTTTAGAAAAAACCCTCTTTACAAAATCATTACAAATAGATTCTGAATCATATGAGAGATTCAACAAGGGTATGATTTGAGTTCGGTTAAAAGTTCTAAATACCCGTTTAAAATCAGGTAAAAGTTCTAAACTTTTATACTGTTCATTCTCATCTTCAAGAATTTCCTTTTGGGCTAAATCAAAAATTTTGGGTTTGGTTGCTGTCATTAAAATTATTCTTGATTTTAGATATTTGGCTAAAAAATAGAGTGCTCCACCAATTAGGGGCATTTGGTCCAGACTCAGTGTTTGTACTTCATCAAGAATAATAATCGCTCCGGCGTAATGGTTGAACTTCTTTAACAACTTATTACGGTTTCCAATGAGTGTTTCGAAAAACTGAACAAAAGAGGTAATTATAATATCACCTTGCCAGGTATCCAGTGCCATTAATTTTTGGTGGTAGTCTTTTCGATCATCTCTGTCTGTTTTTCCGAAGACATCCGCTAACTGATAATGACCTAAAACTCGTACAGTTGACGGTAATGTGGTTTTATATTCATTAATCGCTTGTTCAATAATATTGATAAAGGGTAGAGCGTAGATAATTGGTGCCTCATAACCGAAATTATCCCTAATTTTATTTTTCAGTTTTAAAGAAAAGTCTAAGGCAGTCATTGTTTTTCCAATACCCGTGGGAGCGGTGAGAGTAAATAAGTATTGGTCCAATATATCAGAGTTATCGAGATTCTTTATCACTGAAGCTCTGCAATAATTTCTCAATTGGTTATTGTCCAGCTGATCTAAATCGGGTAATTGGTTTGGAATAGTTGCCTTACCGAAACGTTCATCCACTGAGTTTAAAGGAAGTTTTTTGGGCGAATATAATGAAGTCTCAGACGCATCCAGCTTATCTCCCTCAATTAGAAGCGAGAAAAAATAGTTTAAAAAGAAGTAATCTTTTATGGTTGCTTCTTTTTTGACCCAAGAATTAAATGCCTTTCTGATTATTCGGTCATCAGGGTATTTTACTAGAGAATCCAGATTTTTAAGATTAAGTTCTGTGGCAATTGAATCTAAATGAGGGATAATCGAGTCAGATTGTTGTTGAAAGTTCTTTGGTAATCTTCTATCAAAAATCCCCCTCAATTCATTTAGATCTCTTAAAGCCCCATGATGCATAAAAATTAAATACAGGGCCGCAATTGCCCACTTGCTGTTTTCATCGACTAACTGGTTATAAGCAAGTAAACCGCCGAATCTGGAATGTTTTCTTAATTCATCATCGGTATCATCTTTGTGCAGTAAATAGTCTTGGAAATAGTGCGGGTATTTACCGAAATCGTGAAAGGTGACCAACACTTCCAAGAATTTTTCCTGTTCAGCAAAGTCAATTTCGAATAGATGAAGATTTTTTGTAGTGAAGAGTTGGGCTTTTGAATTATCCAGTACCCCCTTAATATGATCCTTAATCAGTTTTACACCAACATAAGAACCATCCTCAAGCTTTTTACTGTGAGAATAAAATGCTTTCATGAATCCATAAATTGAATATTAATAAGCTCATGTTGGTAATTTAATTGATAGAAGCTGCTCTTTAATTTAACTCTTAAAGGATTTGGCGTTATTGAAAATAACAGGCGATTCATTGATTTAACTTCACGGTTATTATCTTCAATAAAATCTCCCGGCATCATATCTTCTTCAACAAAATTATAATTTTCGAATTCATTCTTATCAAATTCAAGGTTTTCAATTAAATATGAGGGAACCGCAGAATTAATCCACACAAAATCACTCGAATCTAATTCCTTAATATGGTCTGAGTTAATCACTTTAATATTTTTGATTGAGGCAGAAAAACAGGCAGAACCTAAAGTGATATTAAATACAGGGCTGGTATTGTTGAAACTCTGTTTGATTTCCTGAAATACTTTTTCCCCGCTTTTATTGGGTTTGACGAAAATTTGATAGCTAACATCGTCTTTTGTCAAATCTAAACCTGTGATTATTTCAAAAGGAGTTTGTATTCTACCCCCCTTCCCTCTGAAGTCGCTTGACCCATCTTTGGACATATCACCCAGAGACTTGATACTGAGAAAATTTAGCCTCTGGAAACTCTTCTTTAAAGGGGTTAGTACCCGAACTCCAAATTGAACACAATCTGAAGAGAGTTTCTCATAATAGCTGTCTCTGGGCCAACCCATTGCCGCAGCCACTATTCCCATTAAAGTAGTTCTTGGTGGGATAGAGAAGCTGAAAGCAGTATTATTGGCATAGTATTTCCTGAAATGTGCCATTTTCCCAGTGATTTCAAATGATAGAATTTCCATAATTCTTCAGTTTAATAAGTTTAATTCAGTTTAATATCAATGACAATATCAGGGGATGATATCACTTTGACGCTCTTTATTTTTTTATCTGCTCCTTTGTTGTCTCTGATTAACGCTTCCAACCTATTGAAACTAATATTCAGGTCATTAATTTTTCTCACTTTCTTTTCATCAAGACCCTCTTTAGGAGTCACATCCACATAATTTCGTAAGTCTCCAAATTGACCATTTGTGACACCCTCATTATAGATAATTTCGAGATATAGCTTGGGGTATTGATTCAATTTTGACCGTGTCGGATTGGCAGGTATAGACTGCCAAATAGCATCATGGAAAATCTGTACATCTTCATCTGTTAACTCAGTGGATTTAGCAGCATTGTGATTAATCGTGCCATTAAATCCCAACAAACTGTAATGAACACGATAGTCTTTCCCAAATGTACTGCTATCATCGTTCATGGTGGTAACAATGGTGCTGGATTCAATCAACTCTACTTTGTTGAATGAATATCCCCAATTAAGCTGAATTGGCCCGGTATATGCCTTGGTAAAGCCGCCCACGGCAAATGCGCTGCCAAACATCCGGATATCGATAAATTGCTCTTTTACAAGGTAGGCAAGTAACTCATAGTTGACACTCTTATGTTTAAATTTCTTTTCAGTTATTTCGGCCAAAACTTTGTCTGTGTTATTTAACCGATTAATAATCTCCTGATATATAACAAGTGATTCTGGATTATCTTTGAATACTGCTGTTAAAGTGTCAGTATTTTCAATTGTTCGTTTGATAACCGCTTTCAGTTTTGAATCGACACTCACTTTGTTGTCTCCCTCCATAGCAACAAATATTCTCTCCTCACTGCTGATCGATATTAAATAATCACGAATATATCGTTTAACTCGGGTATCAGTTACGAGATTTGTTTGGGTATCATAATCCATGCGCGGTTTATTTTCCTGGTCAGGATCTCCGTTTGGATTGCATTTGATAGCTTCATAAATAAACAAAAAATCTGATGAATTTTTAATAACATTTTTCATTAATACTCCTGTTTATGAGGTTTCAGTTTTATCTTCAGGTGTTCCTTCTTTCTTTTTCGCACCAAATGAAAAACCTGTTAATAGAAAGAAGACAGCTTCGTTGGGGTCCATGTTCCAATTTTCAAAATCAAAGTTTTCGGCAAAAAGGGTATCCGAAAATACAATTCGGAAACTTTTCCGATATTGTTTTGCTTTTTCAAAAAGGCCTAATCGCAGACGGACGATCTTGTCTCTATTCATCCCATTGAAATCAACCTTTTCGATCACCGTTTTCTTTTTATCCTTCTGGATATAAGCTACTGTATTCAGCATCCGTCCCAAGTAAAACATGGCTTTTTGATTTTGATTGTATGCCATCGTCTGAAAAAAGTTCTGAATGATCTGTGCATATTGTTCACCAGATGATTCAACAGGTTCGAATTTTTGTTCTTCCGGTTCCATATCAATTAAGTTTAACCTCCTCAAAAATTGAAAAAAAGCGAGATATTTAAAAACACTGTCTCGGACAGTCTTTCCAAAATACTCTTTGGTTGAAGGAATGATATTCGTATAACTTCTATATCTTTCAAAATAGTGACACAAAATCAACTCTGTAAAATGTTTGAACAGTTTCGATTTTTCAACTTTTCTGTTTTCCAGAATGGATTTAAAAAGATTTAAAGCAACGTTTTTTTTCTCCTTATCTTTTCGAACGGGTATCAAAGCAAAAATTGAATTAAAATTGAGACGGCGTCTCTCTTTATACTCGGTCATCACTGATTCCCAATCTGTAAAATTCTTATATTGCTTAAACTCATCGTTAGTATCGTCAAATGCATCAATAATTTTTGAAAAGTGAAACTGGCTGACATCCTTTATCAATTCAATCGATTTGAAAAATTTTCCATCAGATTCAAAGGCCAAGAAATTTAGCCAATACGGATTTTCCGTATTATCTTCAAGATCTATTCTAATGTTATCCAAAGTTTTGAATGAAAATAGAATGTCTGTTTTTTTCTTAATACCATCTAAAAACAGCTCATACTCCATATTCTCACTACTGAAAAATTGCGGGATAATAACATGGTCAACTTCCGCAATAGTGATTCTATAATTTTTCATCAAAAACTTAGCACCACTATCAAGATTAATCTGGTTTATTTTATTTACTTGATAATTTTGACTAAAATTATTTTTCAAGAACATCGCCGCATAATTGAGAGTAGTGGTTACAAACATTTTATTTGGACTATATTTCTCATTCAGTTCAATTACGCCAACATCTTGACATCTTTTTCCAGAAGCATAACAAAGGTTTTTAGCATTGATTGAGGTTTTCAGAGTGTTATTACTCTTCTGATTAATAAATTTATCTGATAAAAATTGCACATATTCTTCAATTTCAGCAAATGGGATTACTTTATCAAATCCGTATTTTCCATATTTGATACAAATAAAAAATAGAGCAATTGTCTCATTTTTTGATAAATTTAGACTCTGTATAATTTTTTGAGGATCTATTTTTTCTTTTTCAATGTTGTAAGCAACTTCTAAAAACTTGCTTTTTAATAAAAAACACTTTTGCAGTATTTGGTATAAAATAGTAGTCTGGGATTGGGCAAAATCTTTTTCAAGTACCTGAATTAGGTCACCGCTTTTTGAATCACCTTTTCCAAAAAATGTTTTATATATCTGCTCCAACTTGTTCGGCGGGGTAGTACAATATGTAGCTTTGTATCGACCTGGTAAAATTTTAATCGCTTTTAACCTGTTGAGATCTCTCTCCTGATCATACTCTTTCAGATATTCACTACTGATATTGACTGTCATTTCATCTAGGTCAAAAATAATCGGAAGAATGTAATTTTTTATGGGGTTCTTTTTTTTATCCTCATACTTTACTTTTGGAGGGTCCAAGAAGCGATCCCATTCAGAAGTTTGTTTACTGCGCCATTGGCCAATTTTAATCAATGTATCAAGCATAATTTTATTTGTTTAGAATTTCCTTATTGTTGATGCAGCTTCCCGAAATCGGTGTAACTTTAACAACATGTGTACCGTTAAGCACTCTGTTCAGCAAGTAACACCTTGTTTCGTGAAAGCGAATGAAACGTATTTTGCATGCGAACCTCTTTGTTTTAAGATCACAGATTGTGATTATAAAAAATCCTTTTTATTTTTAGACAATTCAAACATAAAATTTTCTGGGAATCAATCAATATTTCTAAATGCAGCTCGCTTTATGTTCTTGTTTCAACACCATAAAGTTGGGTCAGATCCTTATCTAATATAGCTTTACCGTTTCTTATTAGATGAAATTTAGGAAAAATATTTTCAGTTGAAATAAAACTGTTTATTTTACATGTTTTTTTCTTCTGATCGCGGCATTCAAGTAAAATAAATTATACAACACAAACCCGACATTTGGTGTCGCATCGATCATTTTTTTATAGTTTTACATCCTCATTTGCAATATCCTCTGCTACTTCAAAATTAATCTCTTTTCCTACTGCATTGATATTCATATACTCATCGGTATATTTTTTCAGACTGCCAGATAGGTTTTCAGGACCGGAGAAGGGAACTCCTTTTTCTTGAAAATTTTTGCAGATGTTAAAATTCTTCATTTTTAATAAATCACGAATTCAGCCTATTAAAAAAACAGCTCCAAAATTTCATCATTGACCAGTTTTTTGTCGAACCCCTGTCCATGTACTTTGATCTTTCTAAAATCATTCTGACAAAAAGGAAATACATAGACACTATCGGTATTTTCATCAATTAAGCTTAAGCATTTCTCTGAAAGTTCATCCAGGCGATTAAAATTAAGTTTGCCGAGGAACACACTCTTTTGAACCCTTGATAAGCCAGCCTGTTTACAAGCTTTAGCGACTCTGGTCCGGCTCTTATCATCAACAATGTCGTATAGAATCCAAGCTAATATGGTAGACATTTATACCCCCCTCTATATTAAAACTCTTTGATTTCCAGCCAGTCGGGCCGTTTTTCATCACAATCTGTCAAAAGAATATTCGCCATTTTGTGTGATTCGTGTTGGAGAATGTATTTTCGTTTTACGTTTTTATTACGGTACCGAATGGTTTCATCCAGATGTTTATTCATAGATTCAACGACAATGGGTTTCCCTTTTTGGTTCAAGCTAAAGGAGTCTTTACCCGATTCAAAATACTCATCTTTGATTTTTTTTCCCGTAAACAGGTAAACAGTTGTTTGTTCGCCATAAATGCGAAAGGGTTCAATCAGATCGAATACCAATGATTTTTTATTGTAATTGTCTGTATGCATAAACCCCACATAGGGATCCAGTCCGGCGATAATGCAGGCCTTTTCAACCCAGCTATAAAGAATGCCATAACAATAGTTTAAAACAGCATTGAAAGGGTCTTTTGCCGGACGTCTGGAGCGCCCTTTAAATGCGTATTTTTCCGGCATGGTTTTACTGAGACATTGGAAATATGCTCTCCCTGCAGACCCTTCATATCCCATGATATGATTCCGTGCCTTATCAATATTTTCAAAACCAACGCCCAAACCAGACTTGGCTTTTTCGATGGATTGAATCGCGTTTTCAAATGGCAGGTCTTTTCCAGGACGGGCATGTTTTAGTTTTTTTAGAAAACGGACTTGATTATCCAATTTACTCTCTATCATGTCGATAACAAGCTCTAAACCAACAACACTCGTTTCTGCTTCAAGTTGTTTTCTCCGAATTAAAGCGGTACTACCCATCTTTGAAAACCAGACTCTTCCGATGGGATCACCATATCCATCTAAAAAAACCACATCAATATTGTGTTCTAATGCCATGCATATGGCTTGCGTCGTTATCATGGCTTTATTGGAAATAATGATGGATTCAACCTTAACAGGAGAAATATCAAATTTCTTTTCATCCTGTTTCAAATGAAAACATTTTTCTTTACATGTTATAAAGGTACCAGGGGTATTGATGACAAGTTGCATGGCTGTTTTAAATTTGAATTTTATTGTAGTAAAGCATTATCACAAAATGTTTTTCTTAGAATCTTCAAAAATCAGTTTGTAAAATCTCACATTTTTCTTAGATTTATTACCATTTTTTTTTGGGGGGGGTAGTTCTAACCTCGGCCATCATATAAATCTGTTTCCTAACAACACTGCTATAATAGATTATACTGGTCAATAAAATCACGTAATAATTCTACTGGCCAAAGTCAGACCCCCCCCCCATTTTGAATCATTTTCTTAACAAGGAAAAAACGAAATCTGAAACATAATCATTAGATTTAATTTTATATTTTCATTTTTAATAGGTTTCTATTTACTTCTTATCAGTAATTTTTTCAAAGTTACAAATACCAAAAAAATGAAGAATAATCAAATTGGATTCAATAAATTGGAAGTGTTTACTAATATTATTGTGGGGCAAGAAAGACAAAAATAGCATATTTGCTGTCCAGATAATATCCTTCTAACTGATGGTACATGCCTTGGATTTTGAACGGGTGCAACACAAAAAAGTTACATCTTTGTTTAAAAATCAGACTTACTAGAAAATTGGGTTAAAAACTACTTAGGACCGCCTGTAAAATACTTATAATCCCGTATTTCCTCTTAAAAACTTCAAATATGAATCATTTTTAAACGCATAAGTATGCATTTTTGACTTTTGCAACTTTTTTGTGTTGCACCCTTTTGAACAGTATAAAAAATATATCTCTTTTAAATACCGTTTGGAAAGGTTACACCTGATTTGTTAAATGGTCTGAGGCAATCAAAAACTAAGGGTATGATTTCAACAAGAAAAATAAAAATCCACCCAATTCAATAATTTAAAAAGTTTTTCTTACCTAAAACTACACAACATTAATTTTTTGATTATGTATAATTCACTGCCCGTTTTTTAGAAGCTTACCGCGTAAAGGTGGAGTATTCAAAACTGTATGAATAAGGACTTCAAAAAAGAGCTCCTAAATTGAAACGACGATTCAGTTGATACTGATTCTGCAAGATACCTTTTGCCATATCTTTTTCGGCTGGATCTATAAATACTAGTAGATGCACTTTTTATGTTTCCCCTTATCATGCTAAGCCAAGGGAAATAAGATTTTTCACCTATTTAGGTAATCCGCGGACAGCGTACCTATTATATATCGCCTAGTTAATCTACCTATTATACTACTAACATTACAAAATTGAGGCATCAAAGTCCATGAAACATCATTCGTTTTCTCTCTCATTTTCCCAGAAAGATCAGCCATATATTAGAAATGTTTGCCAAATTTGTAAATCAGGAATGCTTTTTCGTATGGAAAAAATCGACAATGTCTCTTAGCCAAGAAACTAGGGTAAATTGAGCCGTTTGATACACGTCTCATTTGATTACAATAAATCAATGTGTAAGGTTAACGGGAATATTTTTACTTTAAATTACTTTTTCAGCTTTGTCAGTTCTTCAATCGCTTTTTCAAAATCGTTAGGAGACTGATCCTCTTTTCTGATCCGTTCTTGTTTAAATTTTTGATATTCTTTCTCTGCCTTATCCACAGCTACTTGATGTGAAATTTTACCGGCATGATTGAGAATATCACGATCATTCAGTGACAAAAATCCGTCCAGCTTTTTAAGCCAACTGTTCATATGCATGGGAATTCTCTGCATTGCTTGACCTTCGGCAAACACCAGGTATTGTTCTACCAGGTTGTTTAGCGCGGACAGTTCGTCTTCATCCAAATAGTTTTTGGCAATGGTGATATCCTGTTTGCGCACTTTGCTACCCCGCCAATTGCTTAAACCCATGTTTTTTTTCTGACTGTTGGCCCTACCGTGAATAATCTCAGCGGCTGTTGTCCCGGTGATTGCCCAATGTAGCTTGTTTTGTACCGTTTTAAAAAAATCCAGACTGATTTGTAATGTCGGGTCATAATCGATGCTGGTAGCGTAGATATCGGTGATCTTTTGATAGAAACGCTTTTCAGAGGTTCGAATATCCTGAATGCGCCGCAGTAACTCATCAAAATAATCAAACGGAAGGTCAGGGTTTTTTAAGCGTTCATCATCCAGTACAAATCCCTTGATGATGTACTCTTTTAAGTTCTGAGTTGCCCAAATGCGAAAGCGGGTGGCAATATGGCTTTTTACTCTGTATCCAACCGAGATAATCATATCCAGGTTGTAATAGTCCAGATTTCTGGAAACCTCTCTATTTCCCTCCTTACGAACTGTCAAATATTTTTTGACAGTTGCTCCTGAATTTAATTCTCCTTCTTTCAGAACACTGCGAATATGATGACTGATATTCTGCTTGCTTGATTGGAACAGATCCGCCAATTGCTGCTGGGTCAACCAGACCGTTTCGTTTTCAAAGCGAACATCGATTTTTAAGCGACCATTTTCGTTTTGATAAATTAAAAATTGGCTCTGGTTTGGTTGAATCTCTTTTTTCATTCCACTACCTTGATTTTGTCTGTGTACACATCATTAATCAGGGATTGTTTTTGCTGAGTGTATTTTCCGCCTTCTGGGTTAACAACTCAATCTTACGGTCAATCAATGTCATTTTAACATTGGGTAAACTAGATTGTCAAAATTCTTCAAGTCAGAATTTTTTAGAAAATAACTGTATTATATTCAGATGAGTGTAGATTAAAATTATAATATTATAAATAATCACGATTGTAACTATTCAGTGTCGCCGTAAATTGGGGGACACGATACAAGTATCATGTCCCCCAATTTACTAGATAGCTGCTCATTTCTGGTAGGATGGACAACGCTTTGTCCATCTTTTTCCCTTATATCTTTCACCGCGTGGGCAAGGCGTTGCCCACCCTATATATTTTTTAGTACCTTACAGGTTGTTTTCTGCGTTTAATCAATCAGGGATGGAGAAAAGATCCTGGGCATTTTGGGTCAATAGCATTTTTAGATGATCTTGAGACAAACTCGCCGATTCAATCCATTTTAGTTCTCTATCCCAAGCGTAGGGTATATTGGGGAAATCCGAGCCATACATGACACGGTCGACTCTTAAATCACTCAATTTGAAAGGAAGCTTTTTGACTAAATAGTCGGTCAAAACCATGGCTGTATCCAGCCAGAGGGTATCGTACTTTTCAATTAGTTTTTGATAGGGGAGAAATTCATCAACGCCCAGATGAGGAACACATATTTTTAGCTTTGGGAAACTTCTCAACACATTTTCGAGTTTATCCGCAGAGCAGATTTTATATGGATCGCAGACATATGCCTCGGATTTGGGTTCTCTTCCCACATGCATTATCATTGGTTTGTTTGCTGCCGAACAGACATCATAAATAACTTCCATTTCTTCACTGACCATATCAAAACATTGTACATGAGCATGAAGTTTTACTCCTTTCAAGCCGGATGCAAAGGCTTTTTTCAGGATATTGGCAGCATCTTCTTCTCCAGGGAAAACGGTGGCCATTCCGGTCACTTGTCCCGGAAACTGTTCGCAGATTCTGACCATATACTTGTTGAGATCATTTGCCATTCCCGGAACGTGGGCATATTGTAATGCCACAATATGCTTGATACCATGGGAAAGCAGGAATTGAATCAGCTCTGTTGATTTTGACTGGTAACGGACCGGCCAGCCATGTTTATCAAACCAGTTCCAAACGGCGGAGAAAACCTTAAATGGAAACAGGTGAACATGGGAATCAATTACGGCTGGAAAAGACGCCGGAATTCGGTCTCCTTCAGGATCATTTACTAATGGAAGTTTCATAAAGCTCATGGGGAAGTATTTTGGAATGTCAAGAAGCTCTTAGTCGCCAGCTATCAGCCTTCAGTAAAAAAGAATGTTTTCAGTCTTTTAACCCTTATAAACAGGATAAGTACCTTAACAAATTACTTCCTGCTTAAAAACGCAGAAAATAATTTATAAGGTACTAAAAACTGACAGCCTGAATTTTTAATATGGATCTAAGTCAGCTAAATATACAGGGTTTTTGTACAGGCACTAATTATATGCGTGTAAGTGTTCTCTATAGGACTGAATAAGTGCTTTTAAACTGTCAGTCGCTATTTTACGGATGTTTCAAAGGTGTATTGACCATCAAATTCTAATTTCAGGCGATCTCCTGATTCCAATTTACTCACACCGGCGGGTGTTCCTGTTAAGAGAATATCGCCAGGCATCAAGGTGAAATAACCTGAGGAGATGGCTAGCAGATCAAGAATCTGGGTTATCATCAATCGGGTGCTGTCCTGTTGGCGAAGTTTACCATTAATACTCAATTTCAGGATAGTATCCTGGGGATTGGTTAATTTATCTTTTGAAATAAAAGGGGATATTGGGCAGGAACCATCAAAGCCTTTGGCAATTTCCCATGGATACCCCTTATCTTTCATTTTTTGTTGTACATCTCTTAAAGTCAGATCCAGCGAAATAGCGTATCCTGCAATTGCTGCTTCAACCTCTTGTGAATTCGCCTGCGTCAGCTGTTTTCCAATCAGAATGGCTAATTCTGTTTCATGGTGACAGTTGCTGCTGTATGACGGGATTATAATTTCTTTGGTGATCGGTGCCAATGCGGTTGCGGGTTTGATGAAAAAGATGGGTTCTGTAGGAACAGGGTTATCCAGCTCTTTAATATGATCATAATAATTTCTGGCGACACAGACAGCTTTTCCTACGGGTAGATCGCATGGAGTGCCGTCTAAAAAGGTATGTTGATAGTTCATATGATCCTCAGTTAATAATTAGATAAATAATGTGCTTTAACATTAATGTCAGATGGTTATGGGGATTAGAATTTACAAGATGGTATCATTGGCGGATAACGTCTTTTTGTCATCTCTTTATTTTTTTTAGTATACACTATTGTGTATGAATCAAGCAGGCATTGTCAAACGGGTTATTACGAAGTCTTAAGTAGTTAGTGTCTGAACGAAAAGCCCCTACTTTTAAGTATAACCTGATTTTTAAAATAACATTCAGTATGCAAGTTAAGAAGTCGTCAGCTATCAGCCTTCAGTAAAAACAATCATTTTTTCAGTCACTTAAGCCTTATAAACAGGATAAGTACCTTATAAGTTATTTTCTGCCTAAAAAAACGCAGAAAATAACTTATAAGGTACTAAAAACTGACAGTTGATGGCTGACAACTGACCGCTTTTTGATTTTATATTATTTTTAAAATGGAGTATAATTGAAAACAGGGGCATTTCGTTTAGGTACTAATTCAGTCCAGGGTGGGAGATATGGGGAGAGTCAATGCGTTTTATTAATGACCGGTTTTCATTCTGGGATAAGCGGGTTTGCCAATATCCTGTGATGGTAGCGATATAAATCAAACACCAAAAAAGGATAACAATAGTGGCTCCTAGAGATTTAGTCGACCATGATTTATGTTTCGGTAATCCAACCGTCTGGATGGATAGTGTTTGGTCAACCGGGCAGACTTCTATACAATCCATGCATAATGAACACTCTGCACTGAAGATTTGAGTTTTAGTTTTAACATCAATGGTATGGGGACATACTTCTGAACATTGACCACAATCGATACAGTTGTTTGAATTGCGCTTTATCCTACTGATGCTAATCAGGCCAAACAATCCGGTTAAAGCACCATACGGGCAGGCATAACGGCACCAAAAATTTTTGATAAATAAGGAACCTATCGTTATCACTGTCAGGACAATTGCTGTTGTGAGGGACATGTGGGTAAAAAAGCGCAGCATTTTGACATCTGAGACTTTGTAGTACGGGCTTTCAATGAACGCTGAGATTTCAGGTAAAGGCATTGTTAGGACAACATAAAGGAATATTCCCAGTAAAATATATTTTAGCGCGCGAAGAATATAATCAAGCCATTTGGGAAGCGCAAAGTTTCGGCCAAAAATTCCTTTACCAATTTTCCAGAGCCATTCAGACAGGGTCCCTACCGGACAAAACCAGCTGCAAAAAGCTTTATGGAAAAAGAAAGAGATCAAAACAGCAAATCCCAATATGACCATAGATGCTGGATGAACAATATCCCACTCTCCAGTCAGGAAAAAGCGCTTCCAACCCATTAATGCGCCAATCGGGAGAAAGCCTTCCACCCCGATAGGTCTGGGAATAGTCATCACACCCGAACCTGAAGCCTGCTTTACATAAAGATAGAATTGTATGCCTACAGCACAGGTGGTGACAAAAAAAGCCAACTGTATTAAATGACGGATTTTTATCAGGTCAGGTTTCAGCATGAAATTTTCGGGAGCGTTGTTTTTCATTTTATCATAACTATTGAATTTTACCTTTATGGAACGAGACTCATTGTACCCATCTTCTTTATGAATGGGTTTGACTTATGTCAAAAGGATTGATGAGAGCGAATGGCAATTAATGTTGGGGTAATTGAGGGAATTCTAAGTGTTTTTGGGGGCAAAGGAATCTAATATAAACTCTGTCTGCAAATCAATATACTCTTCAATAGTATAAATGTTTGCCATGTGCCAGCGCCGAAAGGTCCACATATGTCCAATAATCGTAATGTTATTGGCGATCAGTTCACTTTTTTTTTCGGTAAAATGAGTGAGCTTTTCAGTCGCAACAATTTGGTTTACGGCATCGACAACCAATTTAGTGATATGAATTTCGTTTTCCAGGACTTTTCTTTTCCACTGAGAGGGAAGTGATTTGGTAACCTGATACATCAGTTGGATCTGGTCACTCATGCGGTGACATACCATGATAAATTCCCGGACGACTCCGGATAAAACAGATCTGCCTTTTTTTCGGGTTGACATCGCCTTTTTTACTCCTTTTTCCACTTGGTCATGTATGGAGATACAGACCAGATAAAGGATGTCTTCTTTACACGCTATATATTCATACATGGAACCCACTGAAAATCCAACCGCTTTGGCGATTTGGCGGGTTGTTGTTTTATGAAATCCGTTTTTAACAAAAAGGGGTACCGCGGCTTCAACGATTTGATTCCTTCTCTGAACAACCAAGTCCTGATTTTTTACCTGAGTCACAACTTCGTTTGTACCGATTGTTTTTTTGTTTACCATGATTCTCTTATTGATCATCACTGAGTGCTTTTACCTGAAATATCGCCCTTTTTTAGAAAATCACAGGTAAAAATGCATTCAGATAGGGCGGTTGATACTTAGCGCTAAGGTGTTAATTCACCCTGAAATCATCCGGCTGATCTCGTACTTGAATGAACGATTTTTATCATATAGGTGACCGAACGCTCGGTCAAATGTTTTTCCTTATCTCTTTCAGATCATTCTGCTTTTCATGATTATGTTTAATAAGTAGCCCTTATTTGGCCAAACTTCTTGTCATTCCCGCGTTCGCGAGGATGACAGAGGGAAAGAAGAATGGGATGACAATAGTAAATAATCAGGTTGTTTTATGTCTGTTGTCTATGTGAAATAGCATTTTCACCTTATCTGATTATCTTGTCTCCTGTTTAATTGTGGTTGATCAAAACGGAGTGTGGCTCAAGCTTGACATAGATTACAAAGAAACAGAGAATGAATAAAATAACGATTCAATCCAGAGATAAAATACTTATGTGAATAATTAGTGATAATAGTGGTTTAAACATCTAGATATTCAAAAAATACCATAAATAGGGAATCATGTCGATTTTAAGCGAGGGGCAGCAAGGAGATCGGGTGCTGATTATGGGAAACGATGCTATTTCCCGTGGTGCACTAGAGGCAGGTGTGAATGTTGTTACCGGATATCCAGGAACACCCTCTTCAGAAATTATTCAAAATCTGGCTAAGATTGCCGATGAGAGAGGCCTGTATGTTGAGTGGTCAGTGAATGAAAAGGTTGCCGCAGAAGCAGCGGCTGCTGCGTCATTTGCCGAATTGAGATCCATGTGTGTCATGAAACAGGTTGGGGTGAATGTGGCTGCTGATTTTCTACTTCACCTTTCTGAATATGGAACTCGTGGAGGGATGGTTTTGGTTACTTGTGAAGATCCCGGCGCTCTATCCAGTACCAACGAAGGTGAATCGAGACCTTATGCAAAAATGATGGAATTTCCACTTTTGGAACCGGCGGATTTTCAGGAAGCCAAAGACATGACTCGATGGGCTTTTGAGTTGTCTGAGGAGATTCAAAATCTGGTAATGGTTCGCAGTGTTACACGTCTGTCGCATGCCAGTGGGAATGTTATTCTTGGCGAATTACCGTCAACCGAAAAACCCAAAGCAGAGTTTAAATATGATGGGCCAGTTACCGATCCCAACACAGGGCCTATTATTACGGTTCCCGGGATTACAGACATGCTGCATCAAAGGCAGCAGGAGAAATTGAAAAAAGTGGTAGCGTTGTTTGATCAATCGCCTTTTAATACCTATTGGGGCTCTGAAAATCCGGAGTTGTTAATTATTACCAGCTCGATTTGTCAGTATTACACCCGTGAGGCCATTGAGATGCTGAATCTGGAAAGCCGCATTGGGGTGTTGAAACTGGGTACGACCTGGCCTTTACCCGCTGGACTACTCGAAAAACATCTGGCATCAACAGAGAAAATTCTGGTTGTCGAAGAGGTTCAACCTTTTATGGAAGACAATATTAAGGCGTTGGCGGTTGAACTCGGGGCGAAAATAGGGCTAAAGACCTTTTTTGGTAAAAAAGACGGGACATTGCCATCCACCAACGAGTTGAATCCGAATATCGTGGCAGATGGAATCGGTAAAATTTTGAGGATGGATCATGATGCTGTCTTTGATGAATACCGGAAACTGGCAACAGATACCATCGGCGACAGTCTCCCGGACCGGACCCTGACTTTCTGTCCTGGATGTCCGCATCGATCTTCATATTGGTCTATTAACATTGCGTTGTCCATGGATCACCGAAAAGGGTTTGTTTGTGGTGATATCGGTTGCTATACATTGGGAGCACTACCCACCGGGTTCAGCACCCTAAAAACGGGGCATTCAATGGGTTCAGGGCTTGGTGTTGCGGGGGGATTTGGACAACTGCATCGATTTGGTTTGAATCAACCGGTATTGGCAGTTTGTGGAGACTCCACCTTTTTTCATGCGACCATTCCGGCTTTGATTAATGCGGTGCATAACAAATCCAATTTGATTTTGGTGGTGCTGGATAATTCTGGAACTGCAATGACCGGTTTTCAACCTCATCCTGGGTTGAAGATCGATACGATTGGTGAAGAAGCTCCTGCGGTTGATATTCCGGAATTATGTGAAACGATTGGCGCTAAAGTCAAAATACAGGATCCATTTGATATTGAAGGGACTCAAAAGGTGCTTTTACAAATGATGAATGAAAAGGGCTCTGTCAGGGTTCTCGTTCTCAGACAATCCTGTGCCCTTAGTCCGGGTAAGAAAGGAAAGAAACAATTTCAGATGTCTGTTGATGGTGCTATTTGTCAGGGCGATAATTGTGGGTGTAATCGTCTTTGTACCCGGGTGTTTAAATGTCCAGGTTTAAATTGGGATCCGAAAGCAGGACGAACTCAAATTGATGAAGTGATATGCGTCGGATGTGGGGTGTGTGCCTCGATTTGTCCAATGGGAGCAATTGTAGCAGTGGAGGTAAGTTAGGCTATGGAAACAATACAACTGAGTGCAGATCCTTATAATCTAATAATTACGGGTGTTGGTGGCCAGGGTAACGTGCTGGCATCCCGTGTGATTGGCGATATTTTAAGTCAGAGCGGTTTGTTTGTTACCATTGGCGAGACGTTTGGTGCCTCTCAAAGAGGGGGATCTGTTATGAGCCATTTGCGCATCTCTTCAAAAGGGAGTCGTTCACCACAAATTCCCAAAGGGAGCGCTCACATGATTATTGCTCTGGAACCGGTTGAAGGATTGAGGGTTTTGAAAGAATATGGTAATCCTGATGTTCATGTGCTCTGTAATACCAGACCTATCCAGCCCATTGGTGTCATTTGCGGTGAACAATCCTATCCGTCTGCCGAAAATATTGAGGATTGGATCAAAAAATTATCATCAAAAGCATGGTTTATCGAGACTGCTGATGCTGCCCTTAAAATGGGAAATCCGATTTTGGGAAATATCATGTCTGTGGGTGCATTAGCTGCCACAAAAGTTCTTCCCATTGAAAAAAAACGGTTTTTAAAGGTTCTTCAGGAAAAGATGCCGGCAAAAACGATTGAACTAAACATGCAGGCGTTTGAAATGGGGATGCAGATGATTAATGATTAAAACTGCGTTTTCCAAGTCAAAATAGACTTCTAACGGCTTTCCTGATAAGTGTTCTTGTTAAATTTGTATCAAAAAAAATATTGCTAGCAAAAGGCTTTTCTTCTTGACAGGACTGGCTATTCTGATCAAATCTACAAGAAAACTTTAACATTGGAAAAAAAACAGATAACTTATCAACGGTGTTTCCTATGAAAAGAAGAATACAGAGTTTCAGTTCTAAGGGAAAAATCATTGTCAATAAATTAGATCCAGGCGTTTTTGTTGTTGAAATTCCTGAGACTAAACGAAAAATAAGCCTGGGGCAGCCGCCAGATACGATAAAAAGGCTGCAGCAGGTTGGATATTTTGCTGAAAATGCCGTTGATACCTTTGTTTTGGTGGATTCTAAAATCCAAGGGGATTCAATTAGTTGGGTTCTGGTTGAGTTTCCGCTCTTGTACGCCCTTTACCTTTGCATGGTTAAGGTTAAGGATAATATGATGCCGGCTTTTTTCGCCGGGAAATTTCCAAAACTGGTTGGCTTGGAATCGGATGTGGATAAAGCCATGTCCATGATCAAATACGGAAATTACGGGATTGATTCTGTAGATGAACTGTATGAAATGGATATCCCGGAAGCGACAGCGGACGCTTTGAAACTGGAGATTCTGGGTTTGGCAGTGGGAAATGAAATCAAGTCTAGTCGGTCGTTTATCAATTCAGTTATTCTGGATGCACAACCGAGAAGTGAGAAAGAGTTTAGCAAGCTGGGCGATGGTATCTCGATTGGTAAAATCGGTTATAATACTTATCGGGTCGTATATAAAACAGACTTTATCGATGTTGATGTGACGCTGTTGCCGGATGAGGAATTTCGATCTCCAGTAGAATACAATCATTTGAAGTTTCCTGTGGTTAATTTTGGGATCTGGCATACCGGTGAATACGATGGAATGGATCCTTACTTCAGTTGTGCGCATACGACTATTATTAATAAATACAAACCGGTGTTGATCGACTATCCCTCAAATATGACGGATACAATACACCATAACGGTCTTTCCAAACAATCAATTAATACGATTATTTCGACTCACAACCATGATGATCATATGGGTGCCATGGTGGAGTTGTTCCGACGAACCAATCCCTGCCAGATTATCACCACAGAGCCCGTACGCCATTCCCTGATCAAAAAAATGGCCTGTCTGGTGAATCTACCTGAAGAACAAGTGGCCAACAGTTTTATCTGGACGATTCTTCCTTTTCGTAAGGATAATCCTTATCAGACAGAGACGCTGAATCTGGATGGTTTAAAAATCACGGGTCATCTAAGCTGCCATGCGGTACCAACAACCGTTTATACATTTGAGATGAATCATGGCGAACAACAGTATACCTATGGTCATTTTCTTGATATCGTTGCTTTTAAAAGAATGCAAATGATGGTCAAGGATTCATGGATGCCTAAAAAGCATTATGAGCATCTGGATAAGATTGTACGTAAACAACGCTATAACTTGATTAAATACGATGCAGGATGTGCCAGCGATGCTGCTGTTCCTTTTACCGTTCATGGGCAATGGCAGGATTTAAAAGGAGCAGCCACAGAGCGTTCCTTCCGGTTATTTACACATGTTAATAAAGATATGCTGGATAAAAAGTATGAGTCAGAGGGCCGATTTGTTAGAATCGGTGATCTGGATATGACCATGAGAAGTGAAGATGGGCGCCTGATTCAGTTTAATACGGGCAGTAGTGCTGCTATTGCTTTCTTTTATCAAGCCTACCACTTTGTTTATCAGTATTTTGAGAGCCTGATCGATGGCCCAATTAGTCCGGAAGTTAAGAAAACAATCCGGCACTATGCCTATATATTTTCCAATCGGAGTAAACATGCTGATCCCAACGTCGGCTCCTTTATCATCGAACAAGGTGCTGAATCAGATTATGTTTATATTATCATACGGGGATTGGCAGAGATTCAGATGTTTAATGAGGATGGAAAGACTATCTTCAGATCTTCGGTGGGTGATGGAGAAGTAATGGGTGATATTGGGGTGATATCTGGGGGAAAAAGAATGGCTGCTGTTAAGACATTGAATC
>Ga0307989_1000217_pt1 | contig 41727 bp, 37 predicted proteins | sample EllFjometagen185_FD_203164 | JGI IMG/M metagenome (GOLD analysis project Ga0307989, IMG submission 203164) | Marine microbial communities from Ellis Fjord, Antarctic Ocean - #185 | ecosystem: Environmental > Aquatic > Marine > Unclassified | place: Southern Ocean | collected 2014-10-08 | reverse complement strand
TTTCCCACAAAATGACAGCTGAAACGGAAGAAATATGAATGAGTGTTGATAGATCAGAAATTTATAGGCCTTATATTTTAGCACTTCAAAGAAGATCTCACTGACAACAATTATGAAAAGTCACAGTATACAATCTACCAGACGAAAGAAACCTTTCATGCGGTAAATGGTCAATTTCAGTTCTTTTGATAGATTGATAAATCCTCCTTTTATTGAATTTTTCAAACAAAGTCCCTGTACCCATAATATCGATTATGATTACTTAAGGCTGTGGGGGGAAAATCCTGATCACCACTAAGAGGTTTTAGGTGCCATAGATAAAATAGAGCGATACAACGGCTGTATCATAGCTGACAGTGTCGGTTTAGGGAAAACTTATGAGGCGCTGGCTGTCATCAAATATTATGAGCTTCGCAATGATAGGGCTCTGGTGCTTTGTCCTAAAAAGTTGAGAGAAAACTGGACGAATTACACCGTTAACGACAAGCGAAATTTGCTGGCGGACGATCGGTTTAATTATGATGTGTTGAATCACACAGATTTAACAAGAATCACAGGGAAATCAGGAGAAATAAACCTGCAAACTATCAATTGGGGAAACTATGATGTCACCAAGGAAGAGGATTGCTCAAAACTGGCGGATGCCGCCATTGAATCGTTTGGTAAAATTAACCTGGTCGCGCCCTTTGCTGGAATTATCAAGGACGGGATGATGGTATCCCCGGACCGTGAAACCGGCAAAATCACCAGTAAAATGTCCCTCGAAGCTTTTTAAGCTGTCATCGACATCAATTAACGGGTGTTTTCCTGACCATTCGGGAGTGCGTGGAGCGCATGGTCAACAACGACTGCAAGGGCCTGGTCTGTCTGGTTTCGTCCACGGGATCCCTGGGAACGGCTGGCCAGATCAACTACTCATCCTCCAAAGCAGCCATGTCAGTCATGCCGAAGATCCTGACGGCGGAATTCCTGCGTCGCGGCCTGGCGGACAAAAATCGCTGCATAGCTGTTGCTCCTGGATATGCCGGAACGGCCATGGTTAAAGGCATGAACCAGAATACACTGGACAAAATTCTGAGAGAGGTGCCCATCGGACGGCTGATCGACCCGGAGGAAGTGGCCACACTGGTAGGCGATATCTATAAGAACGAAGCCCTGCCGGGAGAGGTCTTTTTCATTCACGGCGGTCTGTGACTTGGATCGAGGGGCTAGGCACCCGCAGGAAGGGTCCGCCCGTTTCTGTAACCGACCCGGCTCACACACCGATATTGATTGGGTTGGCTGAGAGCACCCGCGTCAGGTGACTCATACCAGAGAATCAACTTGACTTCGTGAACAACAATTTGTACCGTTGCTATATTGCTTTCAATATATCAAATTTAGGTTTTTATGGGAAAAAAGAAGGAACCCGTACAATTCAAGGCAAAGAAGTCGCGTCGTACCATGAGCCTTACCCGGTCCGGTTTTTCCATTGGGGGAAAGATCTGGTTGGAAAAAGAGGGACAGCTGTATATCGGTTTGTCCAGAACGCGGCTGTTGGAACGTATTGATGAACTGGGATCTATTGCAGCAGCAGCTCGTTCGATGAAGCTGACCTATCGAAATGCCTGGTTATGGGTAGAGTCTATGAACCAACTTGCACCAACCCCCTTGGTGGAAACCGTCACCGGGGGTCCCGGCGGCCGGCATTCGGTTGTGACGGAAGAGGGGTGGCGAGCCATTAAAGAATTCCAGGAACTGCGGGTCAGGTTTATTGAATTTCTTGAACAATCGTCATAAATAGCCGCTTTCCAACTACCTTGATGTGTGACCACTATCCGATTTTTTTTCGGCCGGTGTTATATTGCAAACAATATAACAAAACAGGAGTTATTACGCATTATGTCAGGAGAGATGACGTGAAAGGGATTATTCGAATGGCCCGACGGGCAATTGGGTTTATCGTGTGTTTTCTGCTGGCCTTTGGGGGCAGCGGGCTTGCAGAGGTTCAAAGAGAGTCTGAGTCACTCGGGGTGGCAGTGGAGTACACCAATCATGCAGCGGGGGCCTACATTGCACGGAGCCGGGGGTATTTTAAAAAAGCGGGGTTGAATCTATCCGTGTATGAAAGTTATGAGACGGGCACAGCGCTGGCTGCGGCTTTGATTCGTGGCGATATTCAAGTGGCTTTTATCTGTCTCGTCCCCGCCATCAATGCAATTGCCAATGCTGGGGTTCCATTAAAAATTGTCGCAGGGACCCATAAGTATGGTTATGGTCTTGTGGTCAACCCGGATAAGATCAGAACCGTTGCGGACTTGGAAAACAAGGGTATCCAATTGGGTTGTGTTCGAGAAGGCTCTTCGGTTGATTTGATCCTGAACCGAATGATCGACCGGTTCGGGATGAATCGAAGGGCGGTATTCAGGAACCTGCGGCGGATGAATCCGCAAAAACAGTTGTTATCAGCAAGAACGGGGAGGTTGGATGCGGTATTTGTACCTGAGCATTGGGCAAGCCTGGCGGAAGCGTTTGGTTTTAAGATGCTGATGACGACACAGGAGATCTGGCCCGGTTTTCAGGGGAGTGTAATGGTTGTCAAATCTGATTTAATTACAAATCGACCGCAGACGGTTAGAAAGCTGGTGGCAGTATTGCGGGAGGCGACAAACTGGGCTCATGCAAATCCGGTTGAGGCCTCCAAGATACTGGCGGGGGATTTGCTACAGGTTGGGAATTCAGTAACAGCTGGTCACATGATTGGGGCACACGCGATGCTGTCAATGTCGGTTGACATCATGGCCAGGTCCATGGACAGGCTTGAATATACGACAGATATTGATCCTGATGGTGTTCAGGAGACGATTGATTACATGGTATCACAGAATTATATCAAAAAGAGATTGAAGGCGGAAAGCATTCTGGACTTGAGGTTTAATCAGTAATGCAAACAAGGAATGAAAAATTTGTTTTTGGCTTGTTGCCAGTCATTGGCTTGCTTTCGATATGGGAGGGTGTAGCCCGTTTTGGATTGTTACCGGCGTCCGTTTTGCTGCCTCCTTTTTCTGATGTTTTATTGGAGCTTTACAGTTTAAGCATTAACGGCGTTTTGGGTACCCATTTTTTAAGTAGCCTTGTCAGAGTGCTGGTCGGGTTTATCCTGGGGGCGGCAGCGGGGATTATTTTCGGTATAACAATGGGTTGGAATAAGGTTGCCGATAAGGCGTTGAATCCAATTTTCAGTCTTCTATATCCAATACCAACCCTTGGATGGATCCCTCTCTTGATGTTGTGGGTGGGGATAAATGAAATGCTGCCGATTACCTTGATATTCATCTGCTCGTTTTTCCCGATCCTGTATAACACGATAACCGGGGTGAAGGGTGTTAACAAAGACTTTATTAATGTTGCCAAGTGTCTGGGGGCATCCGATTCCAAGGTACTGTTTTCCATTGTAATCCCACTGGCACTTCCCAATATTTTTACCGGGCTGCGATTAGAGGCAGGAATGGCCTGGCGGGTGATTATTGCGGCTGAAATGGTTGCCATTCCATCAGGAATCGGCGCCTTGCTGATGAAGGCAGAGAGTTTGATACGAATTGATATAATCCTGGTCTGTCTGATCATACTGGCAGTAATGTGTCTTTTATTTGAAAAATTTTTTCAATACCTGGAGATTCGCATGACTTACAAGTGGAGGCAGTATGCCATCCATCACCCTTAAAAATATCCAAAACAGAGTCTATGAGAATCTTAATCTTAAGGTCAGGGATAAAGAGTTTCTGGTTGTACTGGGGCCTAATGGATCAGGGAAAAGTACACTTCTGAATGTCATCGCAGGACTATCCAAATATCAGGGAACCGTCAGGTTTGATGACCGGGCAATCGATCATCAACCCGCTAGAAAAAGAGGGGTCGGGTATCTTTTTCAGGATCTGGCTTTGTTTCCCCATTTGGATGTTGCCTCCAATATTGCATACGGATTAAAAATCAGAAAATTACCGAAGGGTCAGGTTGAAGACAGGGTCAGGGAGCTTCTCGAACTGGTTCATGTTACACACTTGGAGTCCCGTTATCCGGAGAGCCTCAGTGGCGGCGAGAAACAACGAGTAGCCCTGGCGAGAGCCCTGGCAGCCTCAACTCAAATTCTGCTGTTGGACGAACCCATGTCAAGCCTGGATGAGCAGACCGCTGATTTAATAAAGATTGAATTGAAGCAGATTCAACGCCGCCTGGGCGTAACAACCCTCTATGTCACCCATGACATAGAGGAAGCTGTCACCCTTGGCGATCGTCTGGCAATTTTATTGGATGGTAATATTGAACAGGTTGATGAACCGGAAAGGGTTTTGTTTTATCCAACTAACAAGAAAGTGGCAGATTTTATTGGCGCACCAAATATTCTTGACTGTAGTGAGTGTAACAGTGAACGGGGAGGTGTGATGCGGGTTGATTGTTCAATTCTGAAATTAACGGTGCCCCATGATGGTAATGCCATCCATAAAATCGCAATATTACCCAGGGACATATACATTTCAGACAGCAAGCCAAAAGGACCTGGAATTAATTGTTTCCTGATGAATATTGAGAATATTGTTCCTCTAACCGATCGGGTTAGAATTTATCTCCGGTTAGAAAACACAAAATTATTGGCGGAATTACCACATCCTATTTTTGATTCAATGGATTTATCAATTGGCAAAGAGGCGTATGCGACATTGAGAATGAAGAAAATCAGAATATTGGAAAATAACTGGGATTAATAAATGATCCATTTGCTTTTAAATAGAATGAAATCTTCAAAAATACAATAAAATAGAATAGAAATATGGAAATCTACAATCAATTGAAGCACTCAATGAGGAACTATCTTCAAAAATATCATTTGGAAGGGGAAGAGGTGACTATTCGGGCAGCCCCCCTTTCAACGGATGAGGCGATTGGAAACCCGGAAGACAGGGATTATCCTCTGATTACCGGTCGAGAGCGAATGATGCAGGCTGAATTCAAAGGGGCGCTGGGACAGGCATATACGGATATGTATGGCGATTATACCGGAAAGGTCTCTGATATTGTTGAAATGGAGATGTCCAACAATTTTCGCCGGGCTATCTTTATTGCCGGGCTAAATGCGGTTATGCGCCATCTGGGGTTGATTGATCAGACCATTCATTGCAAAGACAATGAGCCCAGGGAGTGCGCTTTTCATCTGAATAAATATATCTTAAAAAAATATGGCCGTCCTAAAATTGCAATGGTTGGGCTTCAGCCACGAATGGTCGAAACCCTGTCCCAGGATTTCGATGTCCGGGTAACCGATCTGGACAATGCCAATATCAATACAAAGAAGTGTGGCGTGATGGTACAGGATCCAGAAAAAAGCCAGGAAAATATGAAGTGGTGTGATCTGGCCATTGTGACTGGAAGTACGATTGTAAATAATTCCATCGGCCATTTTCTAACAGATAAACCAGTTGTTTTTTTTGGAGTCACAATAGCCGGGGCGGCGAAAATCCTTGATCTGGAAAATTTCTGTTTCTGTGCAACGTAAAAGATCTGCTTATTTCGACAAACCGGTTTTCCGGAAACCTTTCTAGGCTCCAGACTGGAACTTCAAAGTAAATGTGCAGCTTAGATACAAATTAAAACCGTTATTACAAGGTATTATTATGAGAAGTGTAGCGCTTGAAAATGCCGTTGGTCTTCAATTCGGGCATGATATAACTGAAGTGAATGTAGCAAAAAAGATAAAAGGCAGGGCCTTTAAAAAAGGGCAAATGATTGTCAAAGATGACCTGGAACGTCTGAGAGATCTTGGGAAGAACATCATTTACGTTCTGGAAGGGAATGAAGAGGAGGTTCATGAAGATGAAGCTGCATTGATGGTTGCCCCGTTGATTGCCGGGAATCATGTCACTTATGATTCGGAACCAAAAGAGGGGAAGATCAGCTTTTATGCAGATTGCAAAGGTCTGTTTAAGGTTGATGTCGAACGCTTGTACAGGATTAATTCACTGGAGATTCCATCACTGCCGACATTGCATTCAAATTTCTCCGTGGGGCCGAACCAGCAGATAGCCGCATTTAGGATTATCCCTCTTTTCTGCCAAAACAGTATCATAGAGGAAATTAAGGCAAAACTTGAAACACCGCTGATTGAGGTCAAACCGTATCTCTACAATAAGGCGGGTATTATTGTGACCGGAAACGAAGTGTTTAAGGGACGGGTCCGGGATGCATTTATTCCGAGGATCAGCCAGATTTTAAAGCCGTTTGACGTCGACGTGATTCGACAAGAAGTATTACCGGATGAGAAAAACAGGATCAGTGCGTGTATCAAGGATTTTTCAAATGAGTGCGACATTGTCTTCGTCACCGGCGGGACATCGGTTGATCCGGATGATCAAACGGTTGCTGCTCTAGCGGATGCGGGGGTGAGGTTCAATCAACAGGGCAATCCCATTCAGCCCGGAAATAATTTTACTATTGGATATAAGGGTAATACAGCGATTTGCGCTGTACCTGCTGCAGCTATTCATTTCAGGGCAACTGCTTTGGATGTATTCCTACCACGACTGCTGGTTGGAGAGAGAATTTCCAAGGAGGATGTTTACCGTGCAGGGCATGGAGGACTTTGCCACTTCTGTGAAAAATGTCACTACCCGGTTTGTCCGTTTGCGATCACTGAATGAATATGAACAGGAAAAATATGTTGAATTTTAAAGAAGCCCAAAAAACAATATTAAATGCTGTTCAACCCTTTGAAAGTGAATTGATATTTACAAAAAAATCCTTCGGGCGGGTGCTGGCAAACAAGGTGTTATTAACCAGAGATTTCCCGGATACCCGGTTAAGTGCGATTGACGGGTTTGCCTTTTGTATCGGAAATGAGAAGGAGTATCGGAAAACAGGTACAATTGGTGCGGGTAGCCTGCCTTCATTTTTCCTGGAACCAGGACAATGTGCGGCAGTGATGACGGGTGCTCCGGTGCCAAAAGGGACTGACTGTATGGTTAAGGTTGAAGATTGTTTGGAAACAGGCGGATTGGTATCAACCGACGAGGCGTTAAAACTGGGAAGCCTAATCAATGAAGCCGGTTCCGAGGCTCGACAGGGAACGACATTGGCTCAACCAGGAGCACGTCTGATCCAATCAGCCTTTGCCACGCTCTTTTATTCCGGTATTCCGGAAGTAGAGGTCTACCGGCTGCCAAAAATCGGGTTGCTGATTACCGGAGATGAGCTTTGCGACATTGATGATCAGCCATCAACAGGGCAGGTATTTGATACAAACAGCTATATTCTGAAGTCGTTTTTGAGTGCCATTGGCCTTCAAATAACATCGGAGTTGAAGGTAAAAGACAAGGAAACAAAGATTCAAGGGGCATTGGAATCCCTGGCAGATTCGTGTGATATCGTCGTTAGCTCCGGTGGGGTATCCATGGGCAAATATGACTATATTAAAAAAACCTTTGTTGAACGGGAATATAACCTGTTAATACAGGGCACTGCCATCAAGCCAGGCAAACCCCTGATGGTTGCAGAAAAGGGGGGAACACTGTTCTTTGGAATGCCCGGATATCCAGCGGCCTTTTTAGTCAACTGCCTATTATATCTTATTCCCGCCATCAAAAAAGCCTCTGGAAGGATTGACCACCACCATCGGCTGATATCAGCGACTTTGGCCACGCCCTTGAAGTCAATGAAAGGACAATTAGTTTGCAACCGTGTCAAGCTGGAACTTGGAGATGAAGGTTGGGTTGCGCATGGGGCAGGCTCCCAGACAACATCCCATTTTCTTAACTTCTGCGACGTAAACGGCTTGGCAATATTAGCAGAGGTGGTTGGGAACGTGGAACCGGGAGGAATAGTAAACTGCCTGCACTTTGACCTGGAACTCTGTTGACTGTTCTCTGTTGCCACAGCGATCTATGCCTCGTATTGAGGGGCTAGACGTCTATAAAATGGACCGGCCGGTTCTTTATGCGACCCGGCCCGAACCATGTTTGCGGTTCAGTTGACAGAGAGCACCCGGGTCAGCCGAACCATGCTGGAAAAATGAGCAAACATCCCCTTGCTTCCGATCCGGCGGCTAAGAATGGCCTTCAGAACCTCCAGCCCTGTCTCGTCAAAATAGTAAGGCATGCCCCCCTTGATCTGCCGATTGGACATGGCCATGACCATTTCCGTTTCCAGCGCAATCAACACACGGTCGCTTTTGTGAATACCGGGATATAAGGTCAGCACACCGTCTGCAAAGGCCATGGTCATCTCAACCTCTGCATCGGTCACCGTCAACCCGAATCCCATATTCAACCGCTTGAAATCCGTCAGCTTATGTGGATTCTGCTCCAGGTTCTGGGATATGAGATCCTGGAGCATAACAGCCAGTTCTCTTCCTGAAGAAACCAGTCGCCAACATCGGTGTCATTCCTGTTTTCGAAATACGGAAATCAAACCATCCGGCCAGCGCATCAGGATAATAATCACAATAAAATAAGCGATAGGCTCTTGAAATTGCACAGCAGAATCGGGCAGATAGGTTCGCAATCCAACCTCGATGAATCCGATCAAAATCCCCCCAATCACCGCACCGGATAAACGGCTCATGCCACCAAATACCAGGGCAATAAAGGCCTTTATCAAAGGATTAAACCCCATGAACGGATCACAGGAACCTCTCTGAGCAATCCACAAAAATGCAGCAATACCGGCCAGTAAACCGGAAATGGCAAATGCTGTGGCTATCACTCGATTTGCCCGGATACCCATTAGCTGGGCAACAGGAAAATCAGCCGCAGCCGCTTGCATCGATAAACCCATCGTTGTTTTTTTCAAAAACAGGCTCAATGCTATCAGGGAAATCAGGGTCAATACGATAGCCAATCCCTGATAGGTGCTGAATCCTGAATCGCCGATTTCCCAAAACTGAATAAGCCAGTCCGGACGTTTGATCGGCAATCTCAGCGGTGATATGAGATTCGACCAACTGGACTGGATAATCATTTCGAGCCCGAAACTGGTTAAAATCCCCGTTGTTAAATATGCGTTTCGAATCGGTCGGAATGCAATCCTTTCTATTGCCATCGCCCCGATCATAGCACTGAGAACAGCGAAGACCAGGACCAAAATGAACGGCATACCACTCATTATTAAAAAATAGGTCGCGTAACCCGTAATGGCTATCAGTTCACCGTGTGCGAAATTAATAAAACCAAGTATACCAAACACTAATGCCAGACCAAGAGCCAGGAGGGCATACATGCCACCAACGCTTAAACCGATAATTAATACTGAAAAAACATCCTCCATATCAATCCTGTTTTTCCTCAATTCCCAAATAGGCGTTCACAACATCGCTTGATGCGGCCAGTTGACGGCTTGTGCCGGAGATCTCAATCCGTCCGTTTACGCATATATATCCTCGGTCTGCGATTGCCAATGACAGTTCTGTATTCTGCTCAACAAGAAGGATTGTATTTCCTTTTTGCTTTAATTCTTGAATCAACATAAAAATCTGTTCAACGACCAGCGGAGCAAGACCGAGTGACGGTTCATCGAGCAATAGCAACCTGGGAGCAGACATGAGCGATCTCCCAATGGCCAGTTGCTGCTGTTGGCCACCGGATAAGGTTCCAGATCGCTGATTCCGTCGCTCTTCCAGAATTGGGAACATCTTAAAGATCTCTTTTTTAGTTATTTCTGCGGCATGTTTGTCCTTCTGGGCAACCGCACCGAGTATCAGATTTTCATCGACGGTTAAATCAGCAAAAACCCGCCGTCCTTCGGGAGTCATGGTCATACCCCGCCGCACAATGTTCTCGGTCGCCAGACCATTAATGGATTTCCCCTCAAACATGATTTGACCTGATTTCAATGGCTGCATACCCATAATCGCTTTCAATGCCGTACTTTTTCCGGCACCATTTGGTCCCAGCAAGGCAACTATCTCTCCCTTGGAAACAGTCAAGCTTAAATCCCGTAACGCTACTATCGGTCCGTAATTGACTGTTATATTCTCAATCGCCAGCATCATTATACTCCCTTTGACCAGGAACCTTGGCTGAATTCGAATTTCGAGGAACTATAAAAAAAGAGCACCTATTCACGCCGTTAACCACATAAAGGGGTGCCTACAGAAGTATCACAAAAAAGAGTCCATGGGATAAATAGCCTGCCTGATAACTTGAGGAAAAAATTCGTTTTGCAGGCTATTTACCCTCTATTTCGGGCTTTGTTATGGAGGCGGAATATCTTCAGAAGCCGGTTTTACCCATTTAATCAGTGTTTTTCGACCGTTTTCCATACGACACAGTGCCACCGGTCTGTCCGCATTTCGATTGTTTCCGGCATAAGTGATTTTAGCACTTGCTCCCTGCACATTCTCAAGACTATCCAACGCATCTCTGATCGCTCTACCTTCGACGGATACGGCTTTTTTTACAGCTGCTTCAATCAGTTTAATTGAATCATACCCCAGAGCCGTATATGCAGATATGTTCTCTTTGCCCAGTTTCTTCTTGTACAATTGATTGAATAGATCCAAAGAGCTACCAGGCGTCGCAAACGAACTGGTACTGAAAACCACTCCTTCGGTGACAGATCCGAGGCGAAGAGCACTGGGTTCGTCAATAGCCTCGGCACCAAAATATGTGGTTTTGATACCGCTCATACGCAAGCTGCTGATAAGACTGGCATACCATATTCCGAAAGCCGAACTCATAATTAAATCCGGTTTCGGCCTATGTTTTCTGATTTTTCTGGCCTCAACACTGAATTCCTGCTGGGATAATGTATAGGTAATTTGACCAACCAGAGACCCCCCCATTTTTTCAAAAGCCCGGGCAAAATACAGGGGCAGTACATCTGTATACGCATCATCCGGGCTGCGCAAGATTAACGCCCTGCGATATCCCTGATTGATAGCATACCGGGCCAGAGCGGCTGCTTGAACATTGCCGGCGACATTTACATTAAAGCCATATGGACCAATATCGGATGGAACCCCTGGCGATGTTATGGTTGGACCAAGCATCGGCACACCCTTTTTAGCACAAAGCTTTCCAACGATGATCGCATATGGCGAAGGGGCAGGTCCAATGACAACATTCACTCCATCAGCCAGCAATTTTTTTGTCATGGAAAGGGCGGATGCATAATTGAATCGATAGTCTTTGACAGATAGCTTGATTTTGATTTTTCCACTGATTCCGTTTTGCTCGTTGATTTCCTGGATTCCAAGCCTGACCCCTTCAAGAATGGGAACATCAAAATGAGCGGTTTCAGCTGTTAAATCAAAGACACAACCGATATGCAAGGTATGTTCATCAGCCAGAATGGTCAATGAAAATGGGATCATCAATCCGATAACGGTTATCAGAACCAAACTGTATTTAAAAACAGTTCCCAACCGGATATTCTGACCGCTTTGCGACGCAGCCCTGTTACATTGTTCTTGTTTTCTAAAATGATCTCGCCTCATAATTCTTCTCCTTCTTTATTCTGGTTGGATTGAATTCTTAGCGGGTATGCTTTTTCCCAAGGTAGGCTTCTATCACCTTGGGGTTGTCCTGTATCTCACCAGGCGTACCCTTCGCAATAACCTGGCCCTCATTTAAAACCACCACCTGTTGACAAAGCTTCATGATCATCGGTAAATCGTGATCAACGACTAATATGCCAAGATCAAAAATGTGGCTTATCTGTATCAATACATCGGTTAATTGATTTGTCTCCTTCCGGATCATGCCCGCTGCCGGCTCATCCAGCAACAAAAATGAAGGTCTCAAGGCAAGTGCCCTGGCAATTTCCAGAGAGCGTTGAGGCCCGTACGGTAGATTCCCTGCCAGAATGTGCTCATACTCAGACAGTTTGAACTGTTCCAGAAGCTTTCTGGCTCTGGCTTCATAATCTTTATACATAATTGCGGCCGGACTGACTGCACCAGATAGGACATTCAAAAAAGCCGATAGATGGGGGAAAATCTTAATCGATTGAAACGTTCGACCGATACCACTTCGGGCCACCCCATGAGCCGGTTGGTCTGTGATGTCAAAATCATCCAGCAACACTCGACCGCTATTGGCCTTGAGCATTCCGGAAATCACGTTTATTAAGGTGGTCTTGCCGGAACCGTTGGGTCCGATCAGTCCAACAATCTTTCCTCGTTGAAGTTCAAGACTAACATCTCTCAAAGCCTGAATTCCACCAAACGATTTGGAAATATCTTTGACCTGCAAACAATCCCATTGATTCCTCATCAGCTGATTTGAAGGAAGGCTGGAATCAATATCGGAGATTTGCCTGCTGGAAGTCAGGGTCTTCCATCGCCGTGATAGACGGGTATCAATTTCGTGCCATCCGGTTATCCCATCACGTTTCCAAATCATTACAGCAATCAGGACAATTCCTGTTCCCAGTGCAGTTACACCATGAATCTCCGGTAAATCAATCGGACCTATAACCGGTCCCTCAGCCAGCATGTCCAGCAATTCCATAACCAGGGTCCAGAATGCAGCACCTATTACAGCACCTGAAACCGTTGCGACACCACCCACAATCAACATCGCCAACAGGCAAAACGCATAGGATATACCAAACTGGCTGTAATTGACGATGGTCAGGAAATGGGTCAGCAGACATCCAGCTACTGCCATCACCATTGCACTGATAATCCAGGCACAAAGCCGCAACCGGGGAACATTAATGCCAATCGCTTCTGCTGCATCCCTGTTTTCAGCAGAAACCGAAAGTCCCAAGCCAATAATTGAATCCTTGAATAAACGGGCAATCGTGATCGTTCCGATAGCAAAGGCAAACGCTTCCCATATGCCACAGTAATGTGGAATATCATAGATGATTTTCACACCCCGTGTGAAATCATTCCATACCTGCAGGATATCATAGACCGCAACCAGAAAACACAAAGTTACAATGGACGTTGCCGCATCTCCCATGCGACAGAACGGCAGGCCAATTATCAGGGCGAAAATCCCGACAATCATCACCGTCAACATCAATGCCGGTATAAAATCAAATTGGGCGTGAGCCAACCAAGGGGGCAAATTTGGCAGCAGCCTGGCCTTGGTGGAAAGGTCCAATGTCAGCAAAGCTTGAATATGAGCCGCAATACCCATAAACGCCACATGTCCAAAACTGGCAACTCCGGAGGTTCCAATAAACATATAGAACCCCAGGACCGCGATAATATTGATAAATAGGTGGGTTACCGTAATTTGAGCAGCCTCGGAAAATAAACAATGAGCCGCCAGGGCCAACAACGTCAACGGCAAGACTAATATGGTGATCCCCCGCCAGGAGTCGGGAGATAAAAGTCCCCCAAACAATGCAGTCACCTGGCTCAGAAAACGCTCCCTGGTTTGGCTTGAGCTATTGTCTTTCAAGATTTTTTCCCGTTACAAGATAACTGAAATGAGTGACCATTCTTCCTTCGAATCTATACCCCGCCGTTCTCCACGATACCAGCCATTTTGAAAGGAACAGGATTTTCTCACGGGCATCAAAACATGAATGTTCAAATTTGATACATATACTGAAATAAAGAGGAACCATAGGGTTTGGTCACATTTAATATTTTTTCAGAGTATATAAAAATTGCACATATGCATCTTTCACTTTTTTCATGTCTGTAACATCCGCAATAAGTGCAGAATCCCCTAAATTAACAAGAACAACCCAGGTATACAATGGACTCATCGGATGCTTCCACTCCAGCTCTGCTTCATATGCCTGGATTCCACCTGTCAGTGTAATCTCTGCTGAAGATAAAATATTGAAATTTTTACCTCCATGTTTGGTTTCTAAATGTGAGCAAAAACTGGCCACTGTCTCTTCCAGTGAACCAAATTTGACCGGATCGAACGTTTCAACGGTAAACATCGGGACACCGTATGGACCGGTTTTTGCCTCGAAAAACGTTCCTGGAACCAGCTTATCCGACGGTTTCCAGGCAGCAGGATATTTGATTGAGAATGAAGGCGTTGCGTTGTCAAAAACGGCACTCTCCATGGTTAAATTGGATCGTTTTATAGGTGCCGATGCTTTTGTTGATTCACCAGCGGGAGTTGCGCAAGAAACGCCCCACATGAGTACCAATGAAATAAAAATAATCAAGACATTCTTTTTCGGATTTATCATAATAGTTACCTCTCTTTTTTGGGTTAATCTTTGAGGTTCCCCCTTATTCGCATTTAAATTTTTCTAATTTTGCGATTCCCGATCCGTTCAAACCTCTTAGCTGGTATTCATTTTAAATTTCAGAAAGCAATACGGTCACCTGCCTTTTGCAATAAGGGATCCCGAATGGACAAATATTTATAAACAATTGTTATGTATAACTAATTTAGTATTTTCACCCTACCCAAACGGAATTGAGCTGTCTCATTTTGCGACTTCCAGCTGTGTTGATTTGAAGCAGTCATGCTATTTCGTATCATTTTGACATACCGACTTTTCTATGGGTCTAATTCTGGCTCTTGCCAGAGATTGAATCAAATTCGGATAGAGACTTTTTTATAGTAAATTATCTCGATGAGCTGAACCGCTTTATGCAATCCATCAGGTCATGAAACGTCAGACAATCGGACCTTAAAGCTGCCTAAATCCTGCTGCAATGATGTCAAGTCCTTTTTTCAGATTCTTTTTTTCGATATTCAGGGGGGATAAGATCCGGATCACATTGCTAAAGGTACCGGCGGACAGCGTGCACAACCTCTGCCGGCTGCAGTAAGCAGACAGCGCAGAGGTTTTTTCAGGAGCAGGTTCACGAGTTTTGCGATTCTCTACCAGCTCCATTGCGATCATTGCGCCAACCCCCCGGACATCTCCAATGCAGGTGTGTTGTTTCTGCAGATCGTTAAAGAATTCCCTGACAATATGGCCTGTCTCCCGAGCGATTTCCAGCATAGGAGTCGTTTCAAACAAGTCTATGGTTGCCAAGGCTGCAGCGCAGGCCAGAGGGTTTCCACCGTAAGTCCCTCCGAGACCACCGACCTGAATGGCGTCCATGATTTCAGACTTTCCAGTGATAGCGCTGATCGGCAGTCCTGAAGCCATGGATTTTGCACTGAGAATGATGTCGGTATCAATTTGGAAGATTTCCGATGCATACAGTTCTCCGCATCGACCAAATCCTGTCTGAATCTCATCACAAATGGTCAAGATACCATAGCTTTGGGTCAGCTTCCTGAGTTCATTAAAAAAAGAAGCATCAGCTGGAACAAAGCCCCCTTCCCCAAGAACGGGTTCAAAGATAATTGCAGCAACACTTTCAGGGTCAACCCTGTTCTTGAAAGCCATATTTATAGCATCCAAAGATTTTTGATTGGCTGCGGCCTGATCCCCATCCGCCATGCGGTATGCATAAGGGAAAGGAACACGGTATACTTCCGGTGCGAAGGGTCCGAAACCGGATTTATAAGGCATGGTTTTGCTGGTCAGGGACATTCCCATCAGCGTTCGTCCATGAAAGGCGTTTTCAAAACAAAGGACAGCCGGGCGCCCTGTAAATTTTCTAGCGATCTTGATTGCATTCTCTACTGCTTCGACTCCGGAGTTTGAAAAAAAGGTTTTCTTGTCAAAATCGCCTGGTGTGATCTGATTCATCTTGTCTGCCAGTCGGATATAGCTTTCATACATGGAGACATGAAAACAGGCATGCAGGAATTTTTCAGCCTGAGCTTTGATCGCCAGAACAACTGATTCAGGGCAATGCCCAGCGTTCAATACGCCAATACCCCCTGCAAAGTCTATCCATTCATGTCCATCCACATCGAAAATGGTTGAACCAACCGCGCGATCAATAACACAGGGCGTTGTTTGAAAAATTGCTTTTGGAATGGCTCTGTTCCGGATTTCAGTCAGTTCAGCTGATTTTGTCATCTATCTGCTCCAGGCAGGGAATAAAAGAGTTTCAGGGTTTAACTACTTATGAAATTGAAGGGTTACCGGGTATTTTTTCACTTTTATTTTCTATACAAATGGAATATTACGTGCAACATTTCATGATGTTACACGCAGCAGTTATTATTACCCATGAAAGAGGGACTAAAATGAGCCGGTTTAATCGATAATACGTTTCTTATGGTAATGGGAATAATGTCGCAGAGCTCGGATGGCGCGCGCGGAAGATGGGTAGGCAGGTATACTCGCGTGATGGAAGCGGCGCCTCATGTCGATGCCCTCCTGTCCCAGGAGGGCATCCCCACCATCCGTGTCCACCGTAATAATCGTTGGCAGTGACTTGTTGACCGACTGCAATCGTTCGATGATTTCATCCGTTTGATCAGGGAGGTCGGGCAAATGAAAAGCTTTACGACTGATGAGTCGATCAACGACAAACATGGAAACCGATGGGTCCTTAGTGATAATATTGGCTACTTGACACAGATGAGAAGGGTTATAAAAAATTTCAAAGCTATCCAGCGGATTGCCGGCAATGGATCCTGTTCCCGGGATAACTTCCTGCAATGCCAGCATGGTTTGCTCTGAAAGCTGAGGCACAGTCAGCCCTTCAATGTGGCAAATATCGCTGCTAATGGTCATGACCCCGCCACCCCCACCGGCCAGGAATACGCCATCCCCATCTGGTGGCGGGAGCAGGTTCAGGGCGATAATCGCATCGGCCCACTCGTCGACTGCCTGTACGCGAACAACTCCTGTCTGCCGAAAGAACGCATTCCATATCTGTTCATTTCCGCCCATGGCACCTGTATGGGACGCAATCGTGCGTGCTCCGGCATCAGATGAGCCACCTTTCAGGATAATAATAGGTTTTACGCTGTTTATAGCTTGAACCCGTTCGAGCAACTTTCGACCGTTATGAATATCTTCCAGATAAATTGCAATAACATCGATACTCGGATCGTCACCAAACAATTCCAGGTAATCAACCACATCCAAAACAGTTGCGTTGCCGACGCTCACCGCTTTACTAACCCCTACCGCCAATGAGGACAGATACTCAGTCAGACGCTGGGTAATACCGCCACTCTGAGAAATGATTCCAACCGTTCCACTGACTCCAGGAATGCCACCCCAAGCAGTCAGCTTCGATGCAGGGCAGTAAAGCCCCATACAATTAGGACCGACAATGGACAGTCCATTTTGCCGCGCTATCTCAGCTATACGTTCTTCCAGTTCGATGCCTTCCGGTGTACCCATTTCCTTGAAACCCGATGACAGGATATGAATATTCTTCAGGCCGGTTTTTACGCATTCAAGAAGTAGATCCGGAACAAACCGGGCGGAAATGCAAACGATGGCTAAATCTGGAGTCTCAGGCAAAGAGGTCAAGTCGGGATAAGCCCTGAGTCCCTGAATTTCGACCGCCTTCGGATTGACAGGATAGAGCCTGCCCGGGAATTCGACCTCTTGCAGGCGTTTTAAAAAACTGGATCCGCCAAATACATTCGATGTCGCCGAAACACCAATGATGGCGATACTTTCCGGTGAGAAAAGATCTTTCAATTGGTTTATCATATGTCCCATAACAACTTTTCCAACCGAGATTATAGATTAATGCGTGAAAGCGCCGGCCCGGACACTTCGGTACCGTTTTCTCCGTCGAGGTGAAGCGTTAACCGGGACACCTCGCCGACAGACCGAATTGACGATCCTTCTGGCTCAATGACCCAAATGGTGCCATAGTCCTGTGAAAAAGACAGCACGCGATCCAGCGGAATGCCAAGTAGATGGCAGACAATCACGCGGTTAACGCCTGCATGACCGACCACCAGAACATTCCCTGATGTGCTTTCCCGAATCTCATTGAAGAATGGAACAATTCGTCGGGACAGATCTCGGAAACTCTCACCATGCGGAGGCCGGAAGGACTTAATCCGAACTCCTCTTTCCTTATAAGCAGCAGGGAATTGTTCCCTGACAACTGACATCATTTCGCCGTCCCAGAGTCCGAGGTCGATTTCACGTAGCTCAGTCAGGAGGTGGACAGGCGGCCCATTGTCCCCCTGTATTAGTTCAGCGGTCTGCTTCGAACGCTGCAGGTCACTCGCAAAAATCTTCTCCAGCCCCAGCTTTTGCAACCAGGTTCTCCAACGGATTGCTTGATTGATCCCTCGGGAACTCAGAGGCAGGTCCGTTTGCCCGATGTAGCGCCTGCTCCGTCCTTTTTGAATATAGCCGTGGCGCATCAGAAGAATATTCCTTCCCCCATTCTCATGGGCGTTGCTGTTCAATCGCAGACCTCTTATCATTCGCAAAAAGGGACATATCCTGGGGGACCTGTCCGGTGAAATAGTCGATGATCTGGAACAGGTCTTGTCCGGTTCGTTCTTCGATCCGTGCCCTGGCCCTGAAGGCATGTTCCAGTCGTTCTTTGATGGCCCGCCGGGCATCGGAGTCGTGCCCGAAACGGTCTAATCCCATCTGCATCCGTTTCTCAATGGTGGTCAGACGGTTCCCGCAAATCAGCTTGTCAGCCAGAAAAACTACCTCGGCTTCATCAGGTGGATATTCATCGTTCGGATCGAGATTCAGATGGCGACTGGCTATGTCGGCAACGTCGTGAAATCCCAGTGCCCGCAATCGTTGGGCACCAACTTCAGCATGATTCGGGCTTCCTTTTCCCAGGTCATGCAGCATAGCGCCAGCATGGACCAGGGACAAATTCAACATGCAGCCCGATTCACACAATGCCTGTGCCATGCGACATGCGACGTACGTGACAGCACGAACATGAGCAATCACATCGGAATCCGGTCTATGAAAACAGTGCAGGACCGCCATTGTCTCCTTGGGTGAGGGCAAATGCCACGTCAGTGATCTTGTCAGCAACGCTTCATAGTCATGGGGATAGTCTATATCAAAAAGAATATGCTCATCGCATACCTCGATCATTACGGTGTTGTGTTTTAAATCTTCCAGAACAGCCTTTAGTCCACCGTCGCCCTTTGAATTCAAAACAACGGGTCCATACTCAATGGGGATCAATGGTGGATGCCCGGGCTGGTGATCAAAACAGGGTATCTGTATCCGTCCCGGTTTTTCCGAAAAAGATCTTATTAGGGTCTGGATTGTTTCCGGTCTGACCAACGGAATATCCACAGGATGAACAAAGAAAGCATCGAACTTGTTATCAAGCATCCTGATACCCGCTTGAACTGACGTGAACATACCGTTGCCAAAGAGTTTGTTGAAAACCGGTGTCACTTCGGGTTGTCCGATATGCCGCTTTAAATCTTCAGCCCGGTGTCCGATCACGGTGAAGATATCAGCTATGCCTGCCTGTTTATAGCACGAGACAACCTGCTCAAGGACTGTGTGATTGAACAGCGGCAGCAATGGCTTGAAACGTCCCATACGGGAAGCGAAACCGGCGGCAAGAACCAGGACAGCAACTCTCTCAGTGTTCATGATACCACTCCGGACCGGACTTGGATCAGTTCGGAAACGATGCTGACCGCTATCTCGCCGGGTGTTTCCGCACCGATTGGCAATCCGATTGGAGAGTATACCCGATCCAGGTCGGACGGCAAAACACCTTCAGACATCAGCGTCCGGTAAATGGCATCCCGCTTTTTCCGGCTGCCGATCATCCCGATATAATCTGCATCGGTGTTTAGAGCCTGCCTGAGCACATTCTCGTCGTGGAGATGACCACGGGTAACAATAACGATGAAACAGTCCGCCCCAATTGATTCCTCATTCAGACAGTTTTTGAATGTGTCCAGCAGTTTGATACAGATAGGTTTTGGAAAACGCAGGGAGTTTGCAAATTCCTCCCGGTCATCCATAACGACAGTCTCAAAGCCGATTTCACCCGCCAGCGAAGCAGTGCGCTGAGATACATGACCGGCCCCCACCAGATAAAGCCTGGGTCGAAGCGTAATAGACTCTCTGTAAAGAAAACCCCCCTCAATCTCGAAGAATCCCGCCTGTTTGCTTTCAAGTACATCCTTCGACCAATCCGCCACAGATTCATCAATCCAACCGGTTTCTGCCAAAATGCTTCCATCATCTGCAACCAGCCGACGGGAAATCTCCAGCTGTTGAGCAGGGCCTGGAGCAAGCCCCAACATTAGCCGGCCTGGCTGCCTTTGCTGCAGTGTTTTCCACAGTGCGTTGAAAAAGGTGCGATTTCCTGAAGTGGTCGACAATCGCTCGATCAGGACAGTCAAACGACCCCCGCATATCATATCCATCCCGGATTTGGCGTCAGAAGACAGGTTGTAATCCTTTATCTCCACACCACCGGTCTGCAAGATCACTTTCGCCCGTTCTATCGCTTCACCCTCGATTCTGCCACCGCCGATAGTCCCGAGAAAACAACCATCTTCTAACACAAGCATCCGGGCTCCGGAGTTCCGGGGGGTCGACCCTGAGCTATCCATGATCGTGATCATGGATAGCGCCTCTTCCCGTTCCAATCGAGTTTTAATCTCCCTTACAATCAGTGACATATCCATTTTACTGAATTTTCTCCCCGGATGCGGCTATCCCTTGCCAAACCCACAGTCGGGATAGTGGCAATTTGCGCAGCAAGCGCAGAAACCGCCGTATCCCAGGTGTTTAAAGTTTTCCGCGGTCACCATTTCACCAGTCAGAAGGTGAAGCACCACGAGTTCAAATATCGTCGCCTAGTGATACATCACACACCCTGGCAACACAATGATCGGGACATTCCCCTGGTAAGCCAGCATGAACATGGCTCCCGGAAAAGTCGGGGCGCCATAGATGACGGTTTCGGCGCCGCTGCGACGAATAGCGGTTGGTGTCTGGTCGTCAGGATCCACGGACATGCCGCCTGTCAAGATAATCCGAAATCATGGCCGCTCGGTCGTCGAAAATCAAATAATGGATCAATCCGGAGAACAGTATTGACCAAACCCTTTTTCACCGACCAGTGTACCCTTTTCAACAACCGGGTTGCCTCGAACAAGGACCGTATCAGGGCAGACTGCTTTCAATCCGTCATACAGGGTCCATTCAAGTCCGACCTGATCCGCGAGTTCGATAGCGGAAACACGCTCCAAATCGTAAAGAGCCAGATCGGCATCTGCCCCGATCTGCAAGCTGCCCTTGCGTGGATACAAACCACACATCCGTGCAGGACCCTCACTGGTGACACGAACCAGATGGGGCAGTTCGATACGATTGTTACAGATGCCTTCATAAACCAGCAGCGGTATCATGGTCTGGATACCGGGAATTCCGGCGCTTGCCTCCCAGACGTTTTCAGCCTTGAACTGTAACGGAAACGGAACATGGTCTGATGCAACACAATCGATTTTACCCTCTCGAATCTGTTGCCACAGCCGTTCGCAGTTGTCGCGCCCCCTCAGGGCGGGGGAGAGTTTGGCAAGCACCCCTTTTTTGTCAAATATAGTGTTGTCCAGGACCAGGTAGTGAATACAAGTCTCAACGGTAACAGGTTGCCCCTTGCATTTAGCCTCATAAATCATATCGACACCTTCCGCCAAGCTGCAGTGGGCGATGTTGATGCGGCTGCCAAAATAGTTTGCCAGGAAAAGAACGCGGTTGATAGCTTCCAGCTCGGTCAGCGGTGGGTGACACTCCAGGAATGCCTTGGCGTCGGTCCGACCTTCCGCTCTCAGCTTTGTTTCAAGATGCATGATCTGATCCTGACTCTCGGCATGAATGGTGGTGGCCAAGCCGGTACGGTTAATGGCCTGCAACGCTTCGCAAATAACACCATCGTTGTGGTAGGGCATGATCCCTTCAACGCTTTCCTGCATAACCAGTTTATACCCAACCACCCCTTTTTCCTTCAAAGGAGTGATCCCTGAGAGATCATCCTTCTTACAGGTGGCCCACAATGCGTAGTCCACAAAAGCCTTGGGAGCAATGGCAGCCATTTTCTGGTCGAATGATTCAGCATCCGTGGTCGGCGGCAACTGCATCGGCATATCCACCACCGTTGTTACCCCGCCTAACGCCGCGGCATGGGTGGCACTTCCAAAATCAATTCCCAGATCGTCCAGGCCCGGATCGGCAGCATGAACATGGGTATCGATACCGCCGGGAATGATTGTCTTGCCGCCGGCATCAATGATTCTGCCGGTCGCGGTCAAGCTGCCCCATTCCGAAATTGCTGATATTCGCCCCCCCTTGATGCCGATATCTGCTTCAAAAACACCCTGGCCGGTTGCAAGGGTTCCGTTGATAATTGTCGTCTCAAAAGCTTCCATATTTTCTCCTTTCGTGTCTTTAATCGATCACTGGGAACCGCTCATCAACAAAGCGTGTTTATCGCCAGCACAGCATAAATGTTAATCGCTTCCAGGTATTGATCTAGTTCCAGTTGTTCATTGGGAGTGTGGGCCTGCTGGGCGATACCAGGTCCTATCAGGATGGTCGGGATTCCCTTCTCTGCAAAGTATCGACCGTCACTGACCTGTTCATAACCAACACAATCGGGATTTAGATCGAGCTCGACCATTGTCCGGCGAGCAATCCGGCAAATCTCCGTGTCCGGTAATGTCTCGAATGGATCGCCCGAACCGAGTAGATCCAGGGAAGCATTAATATCCGGGTCCTCCTGCTGCAGGGTAGAGATCACTTCCAGGATTTCATCCCGGGCCGATTTGGCGGTTTCACCGGGCAGGGTACGTCGATCAAGAAGCACGTTGCAGCTGTCCGCTACAACGTTAAAACTGATGCCGCCCTGAATCGTTCCGACATTCATACTGGCCGGGGGCAGGACTCCCGACGGTCGTTCATCAAATCGGTCGATCAGCTGGACTTGCAGGGTATGGAGAATCTTGACCATCTTTTCTATGGCGTTGATTCCTGCCCAGGGGGTACTCGCATGAGCGGTTCTCCCCCGCGTCGTGAGGGAAAAAACAGCCACCCCTTTTTCACTAATGGCAATGCTGTTGCGGTTGGTGATCTCCCCGACCACAACCATGTCAGGTGACAAATAGTCATGCTTCATCAGATAACCGACACCGTTGTCTCCACCTGTTTCTTCATCACTGACAAAATTCAAGACCAGGGAACCCTTGAGAGGAACCTGTTCCAAGCTCAAGGCCTTGGCCGCCATCAGCATGGCACCAACACCACCCTTCATGTCCGCGACGCCACGCCCGATCATGACACCGTCCTGAATCACTGCTCCCAACGGATCAACTTCCCAGGCACTCTCCTCACCGATGGGCACGGTATCAATATGACCATTGTATAGCAGTTGGGGGCGGGCTCCCTCGTTAAAAGAGACCAGGATGTTGGGCATATCCTCCCTGGCCTTCACGATTTCATACGACTGCCCAAACTCCTTCAGCTTGTTTTCAATTACTGCCATCACCGGTCTTGTATCACCGGGAGGATTGATGCTTTCGGCCTTGACCAGGTCAGCCAGAAAGCCGATCGCTTCATCCTGCATGGAATCAATACGCTGCAAGACTTTTTGCTTCAGATTTTCCATCAGACCTCTCCTTTTTCCGACAGCGCAGCCAGCACCTTCTCCGGTGTCAATGGCATTGAGAAGACCCGGACACCAGTGGCAGCGAAAACAGCATTGTAAACAGCCGGTGCAACCGGGTTGGTGGACCCTTCACCGATTCCCTTAGCCCCGAAAGGCCCCGTGGGTTCCTCTGAATCCACAAGGAAGGTGTCGACTTCCGGCATGTCGATCGGCGTCAGCAACTTGTAGTCGGTGAATCCCGGATTCAAAACCTTGCCTGTGTCCGGGGCGTATACGACGTGTTCGGTCAACGCATACCCCAATCCCATGTGCAGTCCGCCAATTAATTGACCGTGAACGGCGCTGGGATTGATCGGAACCCCAACATCTGCTCCGTGAATAGCCTTCACAATTTTTATCTCCCCGGTTCTTGTATCCACATCCACCATGAGGAAGGTTGCCACAAAGTGAGGCGGGCAAGAGGTTGCCCGGTGTGACGCTGCAAATGCCGCCGTTCCTTTGTTCAGCGACTGGGCCCATTCCAGAACCTCCCGGATGGATACCGATTGTTCAGGATTAGACACCTGGTAAATCCTGCGATTTTTTGCGACCAGATCGTCCTGCGAAATGCCAGTCAGTTCAGAAGCCCAGTCCATAAAGATCTCACGGGTTTTCTGTGCTGCCTTTCGGGCCGCCTCTCCGACAGAGTACACTGAACGGCTGGCATGGATCCAGAATTCATAGAGGGAGGTGTCAGTGTCTGATTCTGAGACGATGATGTCTTCATAGCAGACGCCCAGTTCTTCAGCGGCTATGGTGGCGATGGCTGTGGTGTTACCGCTTCCGAAATCAGTGGCTGCCAGGATCAGGTTGGCGCTTCCGTCTTCATTCATTTTAACCATTGCCCCGCTATAGTCCGAGATATATGACGCAGGTACCTCGGTGCCGGCACCGGATGAATGAAATCCGCTGGCCATCCCGATACCGCGTTTAATCCAGGGTTTTTCCGGATAGGGAATCCGGGAATGCCGGTCATCCCAGCCGATTCTGCGGGCACCTTCCCGCATCGCCTCCTCAAGACCGCAACTGCTGATATTACAAAACACCTCTTCAGCCTGTCCTATATAGTGGTCCCCTGTCCGGATATTGTTTAGCGAACGCAGCTCCAACGGGTCCATACCCAGCTTATCGGCAATAATATCCAACTGTGACTCTACAGCAAAATGAATCTGCGGGTTTCCTGCGCCACGCATGGCGCAAAGGGGTGGGGTATTGGTATAAACGGTCTTGCCTATGAACCGCATGTTAGGACAATGGATCTTGGACATGAAAAAACCACCGGCCAGCCCGGAAATGTCAGGGATGGTACCGTAGGCGCCTATTCCATCCAAGAAGTCCATGGCCATGGAGACAATGGTACCGTCTTTCATCACACCGGTTTTCAAACGAATCTGGGCAGGATGACGACCGCCATCATAAAACATCTCCTCTCGGGTGTCCTCTAGTTTCACTGGAAGACCGGTTTTCATGGCCAGAAAAGCACATACGGCATCGGTCATGTGCAGGTAAATATAAAGCCCGAAAGCACCGCCCACACTGATCCGGTGAACCTTGATCTTGCCAAATGGCATGTTAAGGGATTCTCCCAGGCATTTTCGGGTCGGGTGGATGCCCTGTGAATGGGTCCAGACTTCCAAACGTCCATCCGGCAGTGGTTTACAGATGCAGGCCGGACGACCGACTGGCATGTGATGGGGGGCACCGGTCCTGAATTCATTCTCTACGATCAGATCGGCCTGTTTAAAACCCGATTCTACATCACCGGCGTGATTTTCAATGGGCATAAAATTGGTGTTGTATTCGATGGGGAACATGTCTTCACCAGCCTTGATAGACTCATGAATAACTGGCGCATCCGGATCAGCAGCTTTCTCGATATCAAATACAGCTGGCAGAACGTCATAATCCACATTGATTAAAGTCAGGGCTTCTTCTGCAATCTCTGCCGTATCAGCAACAATGGCAACAACACGGTCACCCACGAAGCGCACATGCTCCTCCAGAATATGAGCATCCATTACAGAGGGAATGGCAGAGTTATTAGAGGCTGCACGGGAAAGCCAGCAATCCTTGACATCCTGATGGGTGATAACAGCCCTGACGCCAGGCAGTTGTTCCGCTTTGGAGGAATCGATCCGGTTCACCATAGCATGGGCATGAGGACTTCTCAGGACTTTGCAGTGAAGCATTCCCGGAAGCGTCATATCACTGACATAATCGCAGGCACCTGTTACTTTGGCCTGAACATCCACCCGGGGGTGGTCCTTTCCGACAACCTGCAGGTTCTTGTTATTTTTTTTGTTCATATCATATCCTGTTTGGAGCCTGATGATAGTTGTGTCCGGGCGGGATGAATAATACGCCCGGAGAACCGGTAAACGTCAACTCATGATGGATGGTCCGTTTCAGGTCGACAGGCCCGCTGCTTTCTGAAGGAGTTCTTCAACCAGTACCCGGACCAATGATGTTCGGTATTCTGCGGATGCTCGAATATCGCTGATCGGCTTGATTTCTGTTGTTGCCATTAGCGCCGCCTGGTGAATCAACGCTTCCCCAGGCGGCTGGCCTTCCAGGATTCGTTCAGCCTCCACGGCTCTGATGCAGGTGGGGGAGACGGCTCCTAACGCAATACGGATATCACGAATCGTCTGGTCCTCATCCAGCCGAAGTCGAACAGCAATGTTGACGATTGCCAGGTCTCCGGCAGCCACACGGCCCTTCTTGCAAAACAAAACGACAGTTTCTGCAGAAAGTAGGGGAACACGGATGGTGGTCAGAATCTCGTCTGGAGCCAGGACAGTTTCACGTACCCCGGTAAAAAAAGTGTCGATATCCACAGACCGTTCGCCCCCAGGGCCCTGCATATCCAGTTTTGCATCCATAGCCAGTAGTGGGGGAATCATGTCTGCGCTTGGAACCGCCGAACAGAGGTTTCCACCAATAGTGGCCATGTTTCGGATCTGGGGCGTACCAATCTCCAGTGACGCTTCAGACAAAACAGACGCCGGTGACTGGAGGATGGTATTGCTGGATGCGATATCACAAAACCGGGCTGTGGCACCGATCTGGATATATCCATCGACCACATCGATATCCGACAATCCCAGTCCATCAGCATCGATCAATGCCTGAACTTGCGGATTTTTTTCGATCATCATATCGGTTCCGCCGGCCAGGATCCGTCCTGCATATCCATAGGTCGATAACAATGAGACAGCATCCGGAATCGTTTGCGGTCTATGGTATTTCGAGGGTCGAAACAGGGTATTCGGCTGATTCATGGCGGATCTCTCCTGGTTCAAGTGATTTTTGAATGTCGTGGGTATTCATCTGCTGCCGAGAGAACAGCGTTCACGATCTGCTGGTAACCCGTACAACGACATATGTTTCCGGAAAGTTTTCTTCGAATTTCCGCTTCATCGGCTTGTGGGTTTTCGTCCAGAATCGCCTTGGCGGACAAAATCATGCCAGGGGTGCAATAACCGCATTGAACCGCATCGTGTTCAATAAATTTCTGTTGCAGCACGTGCAACTCGCCGTTTTCGGAAAGCCCCTTGATGGTTATTACCTCCTTTCCGTCTGCCTTAATCGCGGGTACAATACAGGAAGAGACAGGGTGTCCGTCCAGCAGAACCGTGCAGGCGCCACACTCACCTTCTCCACAGCCGCTTTTGACTTCGATATGTCCAAGGTTGTTGCGCAGTACTTCCACCAGTGTCTGATGCGGGGCTACCGCTGTTTCATAAGATCGACCGTTGATTGTAATATTGATTGATATCATTCCCTTCTCCTTATTAATTCAATGTTTCCCAAGCTTTGAGGATGGTACGGGATGTCAGAACCCGGCTGACCTTCCGGCGGTAGTCGGCGGTTGACCGGGCATCGGTGATAGGGGCAATATGATCATCGGTTCTTACCACGGCTGATTCAATAAGAGCAGGTGTGAGGGCCTTACCTTCAAGTGCCTGTTCCACGCCCGGCAAACGGACAGGTCGATCCGCTACCGCACCCAGGACAATACGGATAATGCTGCAGTCTACCCCGGTCTTTTCAAGAAACACCGCACAATTGATCTTGGCCAGATCGGATGTATTTCGGGTGATCTTTCCAAACGCAGAGCTTGACTGATTGCTTGTATGGGGGAGGGTAATCCCGGTCAGAATTTCCCTGTCCAGCGTGTTCAGTCCTGGCCCGGTAATAAAATCGCCGATCGGCTGTATGCGCTCTCCATCAGGGCCAACAATGGTCAGGCGAGCGTCCATGGCCATCAACGGTGGTAGCAGGTCACCACCAGGTGAACTTCTACAGATATTTCCACCAATGGTTGCCATGTTGCGAACGTGAGGTGTAGCAAATTCTCGGGCGGCCTCTGCCAGGGCCGAGCACTTTTCCTGAATCTGTTTCGATTTGAGCAGATCGGCCACCACCGTCAAAGCGCCAATCCGTATTTCTTGATCAGATTCTAAAATATCGGAAAGACCGGGAATATTGATCATACTGACCAGAATCCCGGGAGTAATCACCCGTGCTTTTGTCATAACAAGGACATCGGTTCCACCAGCCATGATGACGGCCTGTTTTTCCGATTGGTTCAGGATATCGACGGCTTCGGTCAGGGAGCCCGGCGAGAGGTATTTGAAGTCGTTCAACCGTTTGGTTGTTGATGGTGACGCGTTCATTTTGTTGACTCCTCTTCAATGGCGTTTAGTACTATTTCAGCCGTTAATGGTGAGGTCCGGATACGGACACCGATGGCGTTTTCGACGGCATTTGCAATGGCTATAGCTCCCCAGGCAGTCATCTCACCAACTCCGCGTCCCCCGTAGGGCAGCCCTTCATGTGGCAGACTCTCTTCGTCGACCTGTTCCAGCAGAACCGTTTCAATCTCCGGGATATCCCGGGCCCGTGGCAGCCGGTAGTCCGTGAAGTCCTTGCTCAGGTATCGGGACTGTTCCCGGTCAAATTGAAAATGCTCCCATAATGCCATCCCCAGAGTCTGGACAGCTCCGCCCAACGCCTGGCCGCGGACAACTTTCTTATTGATCATGCGACCCGGAAACATACCGGTTACCACCCGGACTGGGGTGACGACACCGGTCTCCATATCCACATCCACCTCGGCTGCCATGACCATGGGCTGTTTAGCCTTGTAACCTGGCTTTACCTCCGGATAAAGGCTTCCCGGCGGTCCGGATGCTGAAGCACTGATGGGTGACCCCAGGGAGCCGATTAGATCACGGATCTCCATGGCCGTTTCGGGCTGATCCTTGACAAAAACAGTCTTATTACGGATGACAACACTGTCCGGTTCGATTCCCAGCCAGGGTGCCGCCATTTCCCGCAGCTGTTTCTTGACCTTTTCGATGGCCATCAGCAATATATGTCCCCCGGTTGCCAGCTGATGGCTGGAACGAGCGTTTATCACATCATACTGGCCGCTGCGGGTGTCGCCGGTAACCAGGTAGACATCCTTCAACGGTAATCCGAGCGACTCGGCAGCCAGCATACAGATTCCGGTATTAATCCCCTGCCCGATTTCCTGGGCTCCCGAATATACTGTTACAGAACCGTCTACGTTCATGACCACTTCGGCCTTAGTGGAACCATCGCTATAAAAGCCGGCATATCCCATTGCGTAGGCCATACCAATGCCCCTGCGTATCGGGCCGTTAACAGACGACGGCTGACTAAAGCCGTTCCATTTTTCCTTCCAGCCGATCTTGTCCAGCACTTTTTCCATCAGTTCCCGGCCGGGATAGAGATCAAATCGGGCGGTTGGAAAAAAATCATCGTTTTCTGTGTATTCGGTCGGTGGCATCATATCCCCGCTCTCGGGCATATTGAGGATACGAAAGGCAACCGGATCCATTTCCAGTTTTTCTGCCAACTGTTCTACTGTCGACTCGATGGCAAATGAGAGGAACGGTACTTGTACCGCACGCATGCAATCTGCTCGTGAATGATTCGTATGCACATCGTGAGCTTCAAACCAGGCATTGTCGGTTTTATAAGAGAGAATACCGCCTTCCAGGTGAAAACTGTTGGAACCGCCCCTGAAATTACCGTAGGCCCCGATATCGAAATAGCCTTTCAGGTGCAAGGCCGTGATGGTACCGTCCTTCCTGGCTCCGATACGCGTATAGATCTTTCCGCGAGGTCTTCGGACATGAAGCAGGGATTCTTCGCGGGTAAAGTTCATTTTCACCCTTTTTCCCTTCAGCTTTTTTGCCAACAAACAGACAATAAACTGGTAACGGCCGGTATACTTGCCACCGAAACCGCCGCCAACGTTCGGCGACAACACGACGACACTGCTTTCGGCAATTTTAAAATAGTCTGACACCAGCAGCCGTAATTCCCAGGGAACCTGTGTCGAATTCCAGATAGTGACTTCTCTTTCATGCCATTGTGCCATACAGACATGGGTCTCCAGGGCGGCATGCATTTGGGGCTTGATGTCGTAACTGTCTTCCACGATAACATCGGCATCGGCAAAACCCTTATCTATATCACCCCAGGCCTGGACACTTCGCTCTTTTCGATTTTCCAGGGTCGTGCCGGTTGCGTTGGCATACGCATTCCCCTCGGGATAAAGCAACGGAGCACCATCTTGCAAGGCTTCCTCCGGATCAAAAACAGCGGGTAACATCTCATATTCAACCTCGATCAAGTTCAGGGCTTGCTCTGCTATCGCTTCGGAAGTGGCTGCCACGGCGGCTACATAGTCCCCCACATATCGCAACTGTTTGTCCATGGTTGGCGTCGGGCGGTGACACCCGAACTGAAGCAGATTTGAACCGACATCCTCGTGGGTCAGAATTGCGCTAACGCCCTCCAGTTGCGCTGCCTGGTTGATATCGATGCGAGTAATAAGAGCATGGGGATGGGGACTGCCCAAAACTTTGACATGATAATCAGCCGGAAGATCGTCCACGAATCTAGCCCGTCCGGTTGCTTTTTCCAATGCTTCTCGAATGGGGGGAGAAGTCCCTACTATGCTTGTCGCGTTATTAGTCACGTTTTTCCTCCCGAATCGTTTTTCCGGCAGCTTGGATCGATTCAACAATTTGTGTATAGCCGGTACAGCGGCAGATATTGCTCTGAATACTTTCCTTGATTTCATCCTCGTCCGGATCAGGATTCTGATCCAGCAGGGCCTTGGCTGACAGGACCATGCCGGGCGTACAGAACCCGCATTGAATACCGGCGTGATCGATGAAACCTTGCTGAACAGGGTCCGGCTGCCCTGTTTCCTCATCTGCCAAGCCCTCGATGGTTGTAATCTTGCAATTTTCACTCTCCACAGCCAGTCGGAGGCAGGAAAGAACAGGGGTTCCGTCGATCAGCACCGTACAGGCCCCACACTCTCCCTGGTTGCAGCCTGTCTTCGCGCCAGTCAATCCCAGGTGCTCGCGTAGAACCTCCAGCAGGGTTTCGTTGGTCCCAACCGAGACTGAAAGAGTTTTTCCGTTCACATTGAGGTGCAGCTTTCTCGTTCTTGTTTCTGGTTTCATCCGTTTGACTCCAGTTTTGCTGATGTTCCTATTGATTCGTTTTGAAAAAAGTACCTACCACTGCTTCAGGATGCTAGCTGTACCAACGGCTTAAGATGCAAAAATACGGTTTAGGTCTTCTGGCCGATGTTCAACCTTACCTGAATCGTTTTTAAAAGCGCATCGAATGATAGTGCTTCTGTTTTGCCTGTCCGCTGGTCTATTAGTTTTTGCTTGATCTCCTTTTCAGCCAGAAACCTTGGCGGTATGCCGGCGCTGTCGGCCCGGGTGATGATATCCAGCCCCAGTTCGGTGATCATGTGGTTCAGGGCCTTGAAAAGGTCATCTTCACTTCCCCCCAGCATATCAACCAATGCCATCACCACGCCGCCTACATTGCAGAGAAAATCTGGAATAACACGGACGCCGCGCTCAAACAACTGACGTTCCGCTTCGTAAGTAACGGGGTTATTGGCAATACTGGCGATCACCTTGGCCTGTATTGCCGAGGCGTTTTTACCATGGATCATAAATGGTCGGGTTCCCGGGACAACAATATCCACCGGTAGCGTAAACAGCTTCTGACAGGAAAGTGATTCTGCCGATTCATATTCAGTCAGGGCTTGATCCCCCTTCTGCCGGCGCTCTGCCAGCAAAGAGGTGATATTCAGCCCGTTTTCGCTATAGCGGGTACCGTTGATATTGGACATGGCAACGACATTTGCACCGGCCTCTATCATGTAGCGGGCTACGCCTCCTGCAGCCTTACCGAATCCCTCAATGGCAACCCGGGCCCCTTTCAGCTCCAGACCTGCCGCCTGGCATCCGGCCTTGGCCGCAACGAAAACGCCGTACCCCGTTGCATGATTTTCCAGTGGTTCCCCGTCTTTGATTTGGCTGGATAGTCCTGTATTGGGATGTTCCACACCGGCACTTTCATACATCAGCTTGACGTCTTCCATCGCTGTTCCCATATCGGACGCCACCGCTACGCCCGATTCAATCATCGGTTTCGCCAACCGTCCAAAGGAGCGGATCATGGCTTCACGCCGGTCCGGGGACATATCGGGCAGGCCCCAGATGCCGGACTTGGCACCTCCGATGGGCAGATCAATCATCGCAAATTTATAAGTCATGGCGCGGGCCAGGCCAGCCAGTTCGGCAGTGGTAATGTCCGGAAGCATTCGAGTTCCACCTCCGGCGCCGCCGGCGAACATCGTGTCAACCACGATAACCGCTTTCATTTCAGTTTCGGGATCGTGCAGATAGACAATCTTTTCCGGCCCCAGTTCGTCGGTCAGTTTAAACCAGTCAGACATATGACTTCTCCAGAATATTGGTGTTCGGATTTTCAATCGGAAAGTGTATTTCCCAAAGGATTACAGACTTCCCTCCCTGATGAATGGATGGTGCCAGCACCTGAAAGCCCCACCGTATGAAGCAATACGGCTGAATGGCGTCTCAATCACTTCATGTCCCCTCTGTTTCAACTCGCCGATGATACGCCGATGCCTGGCAGGGACCATTACGGTATTTTCATCCAGGATCAAAACATTCGTCCCCAGCCGGTGAGCTTCCTCTTCAGTTACTTGAATGAATTCCCACCCCTGCAGAGACGCAGGCAGCTGTTCACGGAAGGCGGATTCGCAAATGAGTCCCAATCCCGGCCTGAGCAGGGAAAGCGCACAATCCAGATGCAGGAAGTCCGGGGATAATGGTACCTCTGTGATATGGTAGGGTTTGCCCAGAAAATCACGAAGCCAGTCAATCCCGGCCCGGTTGCTGGCCCTGCCGGAATGACCCACATAAATCTCTGTACCGTTGAGCAGGACGTCTCCCCCCTCCAGGAAAGGTCCAATTTCATCCAGCCCGGGTGATGCCGGTGGCATGGCAATGTATTGCCCTTTTTTCTCCTTCAGCACCGATTGGATCACATGCCGGATGGCCCAGCGTTCCTTGCGACGCATAGGTTGACGAATAGACAGTTCGATGATGGTGTTGCCGATCACCAGAATGGGATCCCGGGGAAACAACAGGTTGTGTCCCTTGTACTCATCGGCCAGATAAGCCTTTTGCTCATCGTTAAGCAGGTGGCAGCGATGAGTGACGATCCCTCGTTCGTTCAACAATTTTTCCGCGCCTGCAATTTCTTCGGGAATAATGCGTTGGGTGTCGGGATCAATGTCTCCCAGTTTATGCCCGCCCCACTGTTTCATGAACGAAATGGCCGGTTCCCCGACAAAGCTGATTCCGTCATAATAACTGTAGATTACCATATCATCGCCGATACCGATGATGGCCTCTCTCAAGGGATCCCATTCATGGTGTACTGATATATCGTTGCTCACAATTCTCCTGGTAACTCTGGAATCTGCGGAAATAATATTTCATCACAACCGCAGAATCCCTGATGGTGTTAGGGTACTGAGATAAACTCCCGGCTGAAAAACAGAGACTGCAGAAACCGGGTTTGTCTTGCTGATGGTCAGCTATGAGGCTGTTATGGTTTCTGCAGCGACTCTGCCACTGACCCAGTCTAATCGACGGATCAGAGGCAGCATCAAACCCAGTGCTAACAATTCGAAAAAAAACACAGCCCAACCGAAGGCCATCCAACTGATTACCTGGATAATGGCTCCACAGAAAAAGGGAGCAATAGCGGTTCCGACCATGGCCATGGCCTCGAATCGAACGACCCAGCGACCCAGTGGATCAAAATAAGCCAGGGATCCGTACGCATAGGCAGTCGAGAAAAAGAAAATGCCAGTCGCCAGACAAGTCAGAACAATGTAGGCCGTCTGGTTCCGTATCAGCACAACCAGCAGGCATACAACGGCCAATGAAATAAAACTTAAGGTGAATGGCATCAGACGACCGAAGCGGGAACTGATAATGACTGCAAGGATGGACCCTACAACCCCACACAGCATAGCCGCGCCTAATACCATCCCGATGGTTTCAGTCTCGAGACTGGCTCTTATTCCAAGTCGCTCCTGAAACGACCAGAGTCCGATCTGGCTCAGCATCATGGCAAAACCGCCCAGACAGGCCAGGGTTCCGATGGTGCCGGAATTTGCTATGTCTACTTCGAGTCTGTCCTGTTTGACCGGCGCCTTGCCGGGCAGCCAGATGATAAATGGCAGGCTCAGCAGGCCGGCAGCGGCCAGCAACAGGTAACACCCCTTGTATCCCATCGCTGCAATCGGATGCGGTATAATTCCCAGAACAATGGCGGTGAACAGTGTCAAAAAAAGATTAGTGAACGCGTAAAGCCGTTCAGTGTCTTCAACAGTGGCAATGGAAGCATCCCCCGCTGCCAGAACCGTTCCAGCGCCCAGGCCGGCGATCAACCGAAAAACAGCAATTCCCAGGTAGCTTCCAGGCAAGGTGGCGCCAGCTCCTGCAACCATAGCGATAATTGCACCGAAAAAGGCCAGACGAATCCGGGAAACCCGGTGTATATAGGCAGAGGCGGCAAAGGATGCGAATGCTACACCGAACAGTTCAATAGACCCCATCAACCCGGAGGCCATTTCACTCAACTTGAGGCTGTCCATAAGCGAGCCAACCATAAACGGCATCGCAGTGTTGGACCGCAGGCCGACCGCCAGACAGGCGGTAATACCAATCATGAGTTTGATATATTGTTTCCGAGATATCTGTGTCATTTGCCCCCTCCATTGTTAGTATCATATACACGTTTTTATCCTGAATCCGATTGGAACAGGAATGCGTAATGACCTTTTTATTAAGATCAATGGGTAAAATAAGAATCCGGCTACTCTCACTCATTACGTCTCGCTGTTCACAATGGAGGAATTTGTCCCTCCATCTAGGGAAATATTTTTTTAGTTCGCTTTCAGTAATACTCGCTGATCATTGCGTTGATCCTAACTGCAAATATGTAGCCACCATTTTGAGAAGAATATATAACTATCTGTATATATATATCTAATTACTTATCTAAGCGTTTGATCGTTTCCTTGACAGAGACAAAGTGTTGCTATAAGGAACAGAACAACGAAGCAAATTGACACAGTTTTGCAGCACTGTTTCAAGGTAAGCACATGGACTTTAATCTGGACACAAAAGGAACAAGGGACTCTGATATGAGCTATGAAACCTCTCTTGGTCAACCCGGAGACTTGGGTTTTCTCGACTACAAAAACATGCTGGACTCTTCCAATATCGGATATGTGTTATTGGATATGAATGAAACCGTCCTGGAGGTGAACCGTACACTGTTAAAAATGACGCAAACCCTGCGTGAGGAAACGATCGGCGCACATCTAAGCGATATATATAAATCTAAACAGTACGAAGCACTGAGAAGTATCAATCTGAAGATGAGACAAAACAAACGCCAGTACCAGTTTGAATACTTCATTCGGCAATTTGGAGAGGATGAGGATTCAAAAATCCCGGTCCTGTTCAGCATCTCATTCAATCGGGATAGCCAGGGGAGACCTGTCTCTGAAAATGTCATGATTACCAATATCAGTGAACAAAAACGAACCCAGGAGGAACTGCGTCAAGCGTATAGTGCCATTACCCATAGCCGTGATAAAATTAATGCCGAGAAAAACAAACTTGAAACCATCCTGTTCGGCATTGGGGATTGCGTAACAATTTTTGATCCTGACGGCAAGTTGCTGCTATCCAATCCGAAAGGCAAGGAGATCAGGGGTGATCGACAGCAGCCCCTGCTGCCCCTGGATTCGGGAAAGAAAACCGAACTGACGCTGAGTGTCAATTCAGACAAGCACCACTACCAGGCTCAAATTAAGGCCATTTATGACTCTCACAACTGCGTCTGTGCCTTCGTTGAAATCCTGAAAGACCTGACAGACCAGGTTCGACTTGAAGAACAAGAGAAGGAACTGTTTCGGATTCGGCGGCAGATGAAGCGCGTGGCCCTGGAGTCCCATATGATTGGAAAGAGCCGTGCCATGCAACAAGTGTTCGACCTGATCCTGCGCTGCGCAGAGGTAGATTCCACCGTCCTGATTACCGGAGAGACCGGTGTCGGTAAAGAGCTGGCGGCACATTCCATCCATAAGCAAAGTGGTCGAAAGGATAAACCCTTTGTAGCCATCAATTGTGGTGCATTGCCTGATAACCTGCTGGAATCCGAACTCTTTGGCTATGTCAAAGGAGCCTTTACCGGTGCCGTTTCGGACCGGAGGGGGATGTTTCGGGAAGCGGAAGGCGGAACCATTTTCCTAGATGAAATCGGCGACCTGAGTGGTTCACTGCAGGTCAAACTGTTGCGGGTCCTGCAGGAAAAAGAGCTCAGACCACTCGGTTGCGATCGCACATATCCCGCGAACGTTCGGGTGTTGGCGGCAACAAACCGGAATCTGAAGCAAATGGTTGATTCAGGTATGTTTCGTAATGACCTATACTACCGCCTAGCTGTGATCCCCCTTTCTATCCCATCACTGAATGAACGGCAGGAGGACATTCCAATTTTGCTGGAACACATGATCCTGAAGCATCGGAGACACGGCCGGAAATCACCCAGGAGTTTCAATAAGGCAACCCACCAGGTTCTGCTGAACTACCAATGGCCGGGCAATATCCGTGAACTGGAAAACTGTGTCGAATACAGCCTGGCTATGGCCCGAGGCGACCAGATCACACCGGACGATTTGCCTTTAATAATCACTGATTATACGCCGGATCATATGCCTGTGGCTACCGGTGAAAGGCGTTCACCCCTGATGACGATCCCTGATAAGGGTAGTGATACTGCGTCCACAACCACGCAGACCATCTCGAAAATGGAAAAACAATCCATTATTTATGCCCTGCAGCAAAATGATTACAATCGAACCCGCGCAGCAGAGACGTTAGGCATCTCCCGCTCTACCATTATCCGGAAAATAAAGAAATACGATCTGAATGATACGGATAAGTGAAAAAAGTATCTGTCGAATTTCACCACATGAGCTTTACACATCTTTAGTGCCATCAACATTTTCCATGATGTGGTAGCTTATAATAGTTTCAAAGAAATAACCGACAATAAGTCCGACCATTGTTGATTGGGTCAACAAAAAATGGACACAAAGTTAAACGACGTTTTACTTTCTTTTCTGAAGTCGACTTGACCCACCTGAGTTGAATTGGGTTTGATTTCCATATCAATTTCTATCTCTTTGACAGGCATTTGAGTGGATTTCGATAACAGGCTGCCCATGATGCTTTTATGCTTAGGGCTTAAATGCTGGATGATCACAAAAGCCATATTACTGTTGGACGGCGTCTGAGAGAAAAATGCTTCGAGCGCTTCCAATCCACCGGCTGATGCTCCTAATCCAACTATTGGGAAATCTACTGATTTAGATATTTTGGTTTTTGTTGTTTTCTTTTTAACCACTTTTTTAGTTTTTGCTGGTTTTTCAGCTTTGATTGCGGTTTTTGTTTTTTTCTTAGCTGGTTGTCGTTTTTTCGTTTCAGCCATATTGTTGTCTTCTGCACCAATTGAAGCGGTATGATATAGGGAAATGAGGTGGATTTTACGTGAAATCGATATATTTGCTTGCGGTAAATCTACACGTAAATATATTACAAAACAATGCAATAAGCTGAAAAAATATGCTAATCCGCTAAAACCAACAGCAGGTACTGCCCAAATTATTTCGAATGACCCACAAAAAAATATCTAGCCCGTTTCGTCAGCCCTATTCAGCCCATTACCTAGTAATACTAAGCGCACTACCAGTAACTACCGGGACAAACGATTCTTCAAACAAAATTCTAATAAACAATGAAATAGCTATGAATTTATGGAGTTACCGCATTTGATGCAGTTGATATGGAAAGAATACGGGGATTTTTGGTGGAGGTGACGGCAATTTCCCCCCCAATACCCATGATATATAACGTATACATAACCGATATTATGTACACAACCTGTCGAGTAATGGGGTTTGAAGTCCAACGGAACGTTTTTGTACGTTAACCCGTTTAAGTCTATAATGTCATAAGTTGGTAGACATCATAGTACGCAGAGGATAACCTGTCCATTAAATCGTTTTTCACAACTTAATAGATTTTTATTCTACTAATTGATTTAGGAGACAAATTTAGCCATGCGACTTTTTGGTTATGCTCGGGTATCCACGAGCCAGCAATCACTTGATATTCAGATAAAGACGCTAAAAGCGGCGGGGGTTAAGGCAAGTCGTATCTTTACTGACAAGATCTCAGGCAGCCATGTCAAGCGGGATGGATTACAGCTGTTGCGGGTGAAGGTCGAAGAAGGTGATGTGATTTTGGTTAAGAAGTTGGATCGCTTCGGCCGAGATACCGCAGACATGATTAAATTGATAAAAGAATTTGATGACATAGGAGTTGCTGTTCGTTTTTTGGATGACGGCATCAGCACCGAAGGTACAACGGGGAAAATGGTAGTAACTATCCTGTCAGCCGTAGCTCAAGCAGAACGCCAACGTATTTTAGAACGGACCAATGAAGGTCGCATTGAGGCGCAAGCGAATGGGGTGAAATTCGGTCGCAAACGTACTATCAATAGACAGAAAATACTGGATTTACATCAACAAGGGATGGGAGCTACAGATATTTCTAGAAAAATGGGGATTGGTCGATCAACAGTGTACAAATTATTGAATGAAAATAATGGATTGAAACATATTATATTATCTTAGCATACGTTTTCGTACCGTTGGACTTCAGACCCCAGATCCGGCTCACCCTACATGGAGTGAGAGGCCAGGGTATAGTCGTGCGGCTCAATCCCAACACCGAGCCAATCGCTCATTGACTCCACCCGTCTTCCCTGAAATCAGGCTTTACCCAGATTTATTGGATCTTTACAGACAGATATTGTTTCATGGCAGTGCTGTCCGTTGCCGTACCGATCGGTACAAATTTTTCGTTAAACAGGACGTTTGTCGAGCTTCTGAAATTATACTTCTGTGCCGGCTCAGAATCGATCGTATAAATATCGATCTGCAGATTTTCCCCAAATACCTCTTTCATATCATTGGCTACGCCTATAGCCTTTTGGCAAGTCATTCAACTGGGTTTGCCACTATGAAAAACAACCAGCTCATTCATTATAACCTTCAATGTTTTAGTGTAATCGATTTTACAAAAACGACTCAGCTTATTCCCGCAGACGGAAATCTCAGGGTCGAGACCATGGTAATAACCATTAACAATTATTTATTGAATAGTCGTGGTACCTATAATTGTGAGCCTGAAAAAAATCTTTGACAAGTCGAGAATGGAAAAAAGTAAACGATTCAAGTGGAACCTTTCTTACTCAAAGAAAACATCTCCCTCTTTGCATTACAGACTTTCGAAAATATGGTCCGTGACCGGTTGTTTGAAATGGAAAAAACTACAAGTCATCCTGGATCGGTACCATTGGATGTTTGTTGAGTCCCCGCCTGCATGATCAAATTGTCGGAGAATCTCTCAGGATATTAGATAGCGTTTTTGATCAGATAGTGAATCCCGTGGGTAAGGATTGGTTTGTTTATAAGCTTTACAGCGGTTTTGTGGAGCCTTCCAGGACTGCAATATGACATCAAAAATGAAAGATTTCCCAAAAAATGACAGCTGAAACGGAAGAAATATGAATAAGTGTTGATAGATCAGAAATTTATAGGCTTTGTGTTTTCGCACATTAAAGAAGATCTCACTGACAACAATTATGAAAATTCACACAAACGAAAGATACCTTTGATGCGGTAAATAGCCCATTAGTTGGCTCTGTTGCAAAAAAAATTGAAATCACTCATCCTGGCTCCTCTTTAATTCATAGAATATTGTGATTTCTTATTATACACAGCACTTTTGCAACAGAGCCTTATCTTGTACTTGAAAGCATAGGAGAAACAAACTGATAAGAAATAAGAATCTACAATAACTGGCTGAGAAAAGGGTAGTGCAACTCTTTGAACTTTTATTGTAGTGATGTTTATGGCTGTATTTTTTCCATGTACTGTAGATAGTTTTTGTGGATGGTTTCAATGTGCTCAGTCATGGCCTGTCTCGCTTTGTCAGGTTTTTTCTCTGCGATGCCTTGAAAGATGTTGCGATGGAATTCAACCGAAGAGGAGAAAAGACCTGGCATTGATTTAAAGAACTCGTGCATGTATTGGCTAATATATTCTTTAATATTTTCGAAAGAATATATTATAAAGCGGTTGTTTGAAAATTCAGCAACCAATGAGTGAAAGGCAATATTCTTTTCTATGTATCGGTCTGGAGATTGGTCTACCAATGTGTTGCTCAACTCGTCTGTCAGCCGGGATAAAGATTCTATCTGATCGCTGCTGGCATTCTCTGCAGCCAGTCCCGCTGCCCCAACTTCAATTACCAGTCGGGCTTTGATTAATTCGATCGTGCCCTTGGCATCTGACATCATGGGAGCTAGAACAATGGTGCTAGCAGCCTGTCGGATTGACTGACCGGTTTATTGAATGATCCTTTTAGTACGCTAATATATCGGACCCACTTTTCCGTGGTTATGAAATAAGCATGGTTGTAAGTCCCTTGTTAATCTCTATTTCAGGAGAATCAGTCATATTACCGATGTGATCAGGACTTTTTTTATTTAGACAGCCATATTCAGGGTGAATAATCTTCTTAGATTATACGCGAGACACACCAATCCCCACTCTTCTGATACCTTTTCCTGACTCCTGAATGAGAACCGACGAAACCCCATGGCCTGCTTGATTATTCCAAAAACGGGTTCCACTGTCATTTTTCGGTAACGATATATCTCTTTTCCTTCCGCAGAACTCAGTTTACGCCTCATTCTTCTGATTTTCGATACCGTTTTATCATCTTCCGTATCAACCTCAGGGCCCTTGAGCTTGTCATCCAGATGAACTACCCCGCCGCAAGCGGACGGGGTATCCCGGTGCGCCTAAAAAGAGAACTGGGTCTTAACGAGCTCTTCTTTATGTAATTGTTTATAGGAACCGTTTTTACCTTGGTTTTTTATGTATTGACGAATGACGCTCTCAGTTGCGTGTTCACCAACTGTAGATACAAAATATCCATCGCTCCAAAATTCACCGCCCCAAAGTTGTTTTTTTACTTCTGGGCATTGAGAGAAAATCTCACGAGCGAGAATGCTTTTCACTTTAGTCACTATTTTTGTTGGACTATACGTCGGCACTGATTGGATCAGAAAATGGACATGATCTCTCTCACTTCCGATTTCCAGAAATCTGATTTCATATCGTTTTGATATTTCTTGGCAAACATTTTTAAGTATCTGATCTACTTCCTGACTAATCACCAATCGACGATATTTTGCCACGAATACAAAGTGATACAACAATAGTGACACATTATGACTTTTTCGAATTAGATCTCCCATGATCTAATTCCTAATACTTTTTTAGAAACGCCGCAAGCGGACGGGGTATTAAACCCTAGCTACGCAATAAAAATGATGGTGGTCTCTCCCGGTTGCGATATGAGGATCAATCTCTCTTTCAATCAATGCGTCAATATTCGTTTCACTTAAATAGCCGGCATCCGCACAGCTATTCTTCGGCGTTCCGACTTCATCTGGAATCGAGTCTACTGTTTTAACCAGTTCCATCTTATCATTCGGGCTATTCGAGAGGGACTGGCCAACTATGAGACGGCTATCATGATCAACTCCTGCCTGGGCATTATAGCACTGGTCAAATCCACCACCGGTTTTCATAATACGGGATTCGGAGTCCGTAAAATTGTACTGATCCTTATCCTTTGGTGTTTTTATTGGTTCCTGTGGTACTCGGCCGCGTGTTTTCT
>Ga0307989_1000216_pt1 | contig 41836 bp, 30 predicted proteins | sample EllFjometagen185_FD_203164 | JGI IMG/M metagenome (GOLD analysis project Ga0307989, IMG submission 203164) | Marine microbial communities from Ellis Fjord, Antarctic Ocean - #185 | ecosystem: Environmental > Aquatic > Marine > Unclassified | place: Southern Ocean | collected 2014-10-08 | reverse complement strand
TTGCCATGCGGGAAAAAACCAAGGGGATCTGGAAAGAAATCTCATGGCAGACATACCTGGAAAAGGTAAGGCACTTGTCCCTGGGATTAAATGACCTGGGGTTGGAAAGCGGTGACCATGTGTCCATCCTGGCGGAAAACTGTCCAGAATGGATATTTGCAGACCTGGCAATCCAGAGCCTGCAAAGTGTTTCTGTCGGGATTTATCCGACCAATTCAGAAGAACAGTGCCGGTATGTCCTTGAACACTCGGGATCCCGTTTTATTTTCGTTGGAGACCAGGAACAGGCTGACAAAATACTGACCATTAAGGACAAACTTCCGGGTCTTAAGGGTATCATCGTTTTTGATATGAAGGGGTTGCGACACTATACAGACACGATCATTAAAAGCTACCGTTCAGTTGAAGAAAAAGGCCGGTCCATAGATGAGGCGGACCCTGAACAGTTTTACCAGTTTGTAGAAAAAACCCGACCGGAGGACACCGCCTTTCTGGTTTACACGTCAGGCACAACCGGACTGCCCAAAGGGTGTATGATTCCCCATAACAATCATATGCTGAACATCCATGGTATAAATAACATACTGGAATTATCTGATAAAGATTCTGTTGTTTCCTACCTACCGCTTTGCCATATCCTGGAACGGGGTATCTCCATGAGTATTCCCCTGATCTTTGGATATACCATCAATTTTGCAGAATCAATAGAAACGGTTCAGGAAAACATTCACGAGATATCACCCACATTTTTTGCAGCGGTTCCCAGAATACTGGAAAAGATGCACTCAAATGTTATGCTGAAAATACAGGATTCTACACCCTTTAAGCGATTCATGTTTAATAGGTTTTTACCCATCGGCAAGCGGGTTGCCGAATATCGAATGGCAAAAAAGTCCACTCCCTTGCGATGGCTGTTTCTGTACGGACTGGCCTATCTTTTCGTTTTTCGATCTCTCAGGGAAAAAATGGGCTTGTTAAATTGTCGTATTATGATGAGTGGCGGAGCACCCATTTCACCCGAAATCCTGAAATTCTACCATTCACTCGGTGTCTTTGCCGTTGAGCTTTGGGCACAAACGGAGAGCTGCGGTGGAGGTACGGGACCTCACCATGAAGTAAAACCAGGCTCCGTAGGGCAGCCCTACTCAACGCTTAAACTGAAACTGGCGGAAGATAACGAAATATTGATCGGGGCAGACTCTTGTTTTAGCGGATACCATAAAGATCAGAAGGCAACCGATGAGACGCTGGTGGATGGTTGGCTGCAGACCGGGGATGTCGGAGAGTTTGATGAGGACGGCCATCTGTACATTGTGGATCGAAAAAAAGATATCATTATCACCTCAGGTGGGAAGAATATTTCGCCATCCGAAGTAGAAAACACAATGAAATGTAGTCCCTATATTAAAGAAGCCATTGTTTTTGGTGATGGGAGAAAATACCTGACTGCCATGATTCAGCTTGAATATGAAAATACCGGAAAATGGGCTCAGGCCGAAAAAATCCCCTATACGACTTATAAAAGCCTGGCTCAGAATCCTGAAGTATATAAGTTTATTCAAAAAGAGATCGAACAATTCAACGAGAACTTGGCAAGAGTCGAACAAGTCAAGAAATTTATAATTTTGAATAAGGAACTTGATCAAGATGATGAAGAGTTGACAGCGACTCAAAAAGTAAAACGAAAAGTCATTGAAAAACAGTTTCAAAAAGAGCTGGAAAGTATGTATTAATCACTGGAAAAGGTTTGATTGTTTTTTTGAGTTCATAGTTTTGACATAAATGAGGAAAGATGGAAACAGCAGTTGACGTTCTATTTAGTGGTTTATCCATGGGATCGATTTATGCGTTGGTTGCCCTGGGGTTTGTATTGATATTTAAATCGACAGGGATACTCAACTTTGCCCAAGGTGAACTCTGTATGGTGGGAGCCTATATCTGCTACTATTTTGCCACAAAACTTGAAGTCCCCTATCTGCTTGCTTTCATCGCTGCCGTTGTTTTGGGGTGCGCCCTTGGAGCCCTGATAGATTTGTTAATATTCAGAAAGCTAGTGGGTGAGCCTGTACATTCAACTATCTTGGTGACAATTGGGTTGGCCAGCATCCTGGTTTCCTTCACTGGATTGTTATGGGGGCATGATACCTATTCAATTAATTCACCGTTTATTGGAAAGACATTTACAGTTGGAGAAATGATATTTTCACAGGCATCCGTTGCTACGATTGGTGTATCCATTGTACTTTTCTTTCTATTTATTATGTTTTTTAAAAAATCCCTATTGGGTATTGCTTTGATGGGTACTGCCGAGGATTCTGATACAGCCGGTTTGATGGGGATTAATGTTAAGAAAATGCGAATGCTGGCTTGGGTTTTAGGGGCTTTTGTTGCGAGTGTGGCTGGAATTTTTTTAGCGGAGCAGAGTTTTGTGCATACCGGCATGGCTCACATTGGAATCAAAGCCATGGCTGCGGCCATACTGGGAGGAATGCAGAGTATTGGCGGTGCAATTATTGGCGGTATTTTAGTGGGTATTATCGAAAGCCTGGCTGCAAATTTCTTAACGGATCTTGCGGTTGGAGGCTTCCATTTTGGGGATGTTAAAGATGTAACCGCTTTTGTGATCATGATACTGGTATTGATGATTCGACCCCATGGGATTTTTGGTAAAAAAGAGGTTGAGCGTGTATAAAAAAAAGGAGATCCTGGATGAGTAGAAATTTTAAGGTGAGTTACAAAGAGGATATGGCTCTCCTGCAAAACGGATGGCAAAAAGGTTGGTTGGTGATTCTTGTTCTGACACTGATCTTTGTTCCTTTGTTTTTAGGCCGCTATCAATTGAGTATTCTGAATGAGATCAGTATTGTATTAATAGGTGCGCTTGGGTTGAACCTTATTATTGGTTATACGGGGCAACTATCCCTGGCACATGGTGCCTTCGTTGCGATTGGTGCATATTCTTCGGGATTAATAACCGGAAAGCTGGCCCTGCCCTTTTTACTTTCGTTACCGTTGTCAGGTTTAATCGCAGCCATTTTAGGTCTTGTTATAGGAATTCCATCACTACGGTTAAAAGGACTTTACCTCGCTTTAGGGACCTTGGCCTTTGGGTTTATCATTGAGTATATTCTACAGCACTGGGATTTAACCCAGGGAGATCTTGGGATGGGTGTCAAAAGGATTACAATTGGTGATTGGACGATTAAAACTCAACTTGAATATTTCTACTTTCTAGGGACATTTGCCTTTCTATCTGTCCTGGTTACAAGTAATATTGTTCGTAGTAAAATTGGAAGAAGCTTTATAGCTATTCGAGACAGAGATATCGCTGCTGAAGCGATGGGAATAAACATTATTAAATACAAAATTATTGCTTTCGCACTCAGTGCTTTTTATGCGGGAATGGCTGGCTGTTTAACAGCCCATTTCAATCGGTGGCTGGTACCAAGCAGTTTTGATATATCGTTGACAATTTCGGCTATTGCTGTAATCATTGTCGGCGGATTGGGTACCGTACTGGGCACTGTTTTGGGTGCGATTCTAATTACTGGTATTCCCCACGCTATTGTCTATATTGTTGATATTTTTCAAGATTCATACCCCGCCTTAAGTGGAATAGTGGTGGAAATTAAGCTGGGTATTTTCGGGCTGGTAATTATTGCAACTCTTCTTATTGAACCGAGAGGATTGGTTGGCATTTACCAGCGTATAAAGGTTTATTGGAAAACGTGGCCGTTTAAATATTAGTGCCTTACGGGTTGCTTTCTGCGCTTTTTAGCAGAAAGCAGCTCGATAAGACACTTATCCTGTAAGGGCTAGTGCCTTACGGGTTGCTTTCTGCGCTTTTTAGCAGAAAGCAGCTCGATAAGACACTTATCCTGTAAGGGCTAGTTCCCTAATCGTTATTTTCTGCATTTTTGACAGAAGATGATTTTAAGGGGTTCATCCAGCTTATTTAGGTGAATTTTGTTCTTCCAATCTACCGTTTCGTTGTTGCTCTTACGGGTTGCTAATATCCGTTTTCGTTTTTTTTCCAATCAGGAGTCCCCTGGTTTTAATTGGTAAAATTATCAATAAAAAAGGAGAGATTTTATGAAAAGAGGAATTTTTATTTTAGGCGTGCTGCAGATGGTTTTGTTAGGCTTGTTTGCAAACAGTCTCTATGCAGGGGACGTCCGAGGAGTCACTGATAAGGAGATAAGAATAGCCTGCCTGGTTGATTTTTCAGGTCCGGGAAAATTTGCCGGGAAGCCTTTGGCTATGGCTGCTAAAACCTATATCAAATATATCAACGATCAGGGGGGGGTTCATGGTCGAAAGATAAAACTGGTCGTGGTGGACAACGGCATTATGCCGAATACGACTTTGGCCGCGGCTAAAAAAGCGATTTACAAAGATGAAATCTTTGCAATCGGTTTTAACCTGGGAAGCGCTGGTTCCAGTGCCATCATACCATTGATCGAAGAAAATGAGGTTGTCATGATGCCCCATGGTGCCAACAGTAAATTTTACAGACCTGGCAACAAATGGGTTTTTGTACCCTTCGCGACCCAGTACAATATGGGATCACGTGCAATGGAATTCATTATTCGTGAAAGAGATGCCAAAGCTCGAGTGGGTGTTATTTACCAGGATGATGGGTATGGTCGGGATGGGTTGAATGGTATGCGAGCAGCAGCAAAATTTTTAGGCGTGAAAATTGTGAAGGAAGCACCTTATAAGTTGGGGTCGATTGATCTGTCTGCCCAGATGCGTCAAATGAAGAAAGCCAAAGTAGATTGGATTATATCCTGGGCTTATCTTTCGCAAATCGGGGCGATAATGAAAACAAAAGCTCAAATGAAATGGGACGTTAACGTCATCGGTCCCAATACAACTGCCTACCGGCTCATTTTTCCGATCCTTGGCAAATTGGCCGATGGTTATATGGCTGTTACACCCGTTGTTCCTTTTCAAGATACACCCGCGGAGACAGTTGCTCTGCTTAAAAAATATAAAGCATATGATGTGATTGCAAAAACACCCTTCCCCACCTTGTTTCTCAGCGCTTTTCCCTATTTTGCGTCAATGGTTGAAGGCTTAAAACTGGCAGGTCCGGATCTGACGCCGGAATCCTTCATCAGGGGACTTGAACAGGTGAAAGATCTGGATGTCCTTGGCCTATTCCCGAAAATTACTTTTACACCGGATCGCCATGTAGGCTATTTCTCATCAATGGTCGTAAAAGCCTTTGCCAAGGATAAGCAATTTGAAGTTATCAGTCCTATTAAAAATCCGGTAACTCCACAGGATTAGCTTTTGTCAAAATAGGTTGGATCTGTAGTTTATTTTGGTAACCGTTCACAGGTTCAATGTTCATTGTTCAAAGTTGTTTTTATGCCGTTTTTAGATTTTTCACTCAAGGAAAACTTGGAAAACCGTTTGTGTAAGAGTTCAAATCTTTTGAAGATGTTCAAACGCAAATTAAAATGATTATTCTAATAACAGCAAATATATCAATGTATTACACATGTAAGAGAACTTTGAACTTCTGAACTTTGAACCTGTGAACGGTTACTTATTTTGTGATTAAAGACCGGGTCTTTAGGGCCCGGTTAGAGTCGAAATGCCTTATGCAGTGCCTGAACGAAAAGCCCCTATTTTTAAGTATAATCTGGTTTTTTAAATAACATTCAGTATGCGAGTTAAGAAGCTTTCAGTAATCAGCCATCAGTTTTCAGTTTTTAAGTGATTGAAAAAATGTTTATTTTTACTGAAGGCTGATAGCTGACAACCGAAGGCTTGAATCTTCATTATGGATCTAAGTCAGCCAAATGAATAGTAGATGATTTTTACAGGGTTTTCGTTCAGGCACTATGTAGTTGCGGGATCTGTTGTTAACCGTATTCCTGAAGTATGTGCTGCCCAACCTGGTATGTTTCACTTCCCGCTGTTTGCTCCTTTTCGAGAGAAGTTTTAATATCACCCTTGTTCATTTATGCCTTTTCAAATTTGCCGGTTATAATCTGAATACTTTACTAAATCCCGCTCTCATGGATGGGTTATCTTCTAATAAGTCAGTATTAAAAAAACACAATGTCACTTTCAAAATATGACGTAATCGTAATTGGATCTGGTATGGGCGGCATGTGTGCTGCTGCAAGATTGACAGCTAAAGGTTTCAAGGTACTGGTAGTCGAGAAATCCCGCTATCTCGGCGGACGCTGTTCACACAGGATCCGCAAGGGCAATATTGTGACAACCGGTGCAATAATGATCCCAATGGGGAAAAGAAGTGCCATTCGTGAGGCCTTTGATGCCGTTGGCGCTAAAATGGACATGATCGATATAACCGGCCGCATGCGTTACCGGTTAGCTCACGGCGATTATGATGTGCCTTCAGGGGGTGGTGGACTATATGGCATGATTGAGTTTGCCATGCAAGATCAGCCCGCGGCACAACAGTTGTTCCAACATATTCGTGATGCGTTGCTTGGCTGGATGCCGCTTAACGATATTTCCATTCTGGAATGGTTTGATCAATACACCGATAATTGTGAAGTAAAGAATCTGTTCCAAGGGTACTGTGCTTCCTTGATAGGAACCAGTTTGCACGAAATCCCCGCCGGAGAGTTTTTTCGGTTTCTCAAGAGCAGCAGTAAGGGTACCCGATTTGGTCTCGCTACTCATGGCAATGGAACGTTAATGGAAGAGCTGGCAGCAGCGATCAGAAAGCAGGGATCGGATGTATGTTGTAACTATTCCTGCACCCATATTGTAGTTGAAAATAACAAAGCAACAGGGATTGTCGTTAGTAACGCTCAAAATCAAGAGGAAAGAATACTGGCCGATTACGTAATATCCGATTGCGGTCCGAGTCGGACGGTTGAGTTGACCGGTGGTGATTCTCTTTTTGAGAGAAGTTACATTACACGTCTGCACAGTCATGAAATGGAAGCCCCGATATACCATGTTAGTTTTGTGATGGATGAACCACTGATCAAAGATTTTGATGGTTGCCTGGTATTTGGTAATACTAAAAACCTGATTTATCTTGAAATACCGACGATAATTTCTCAAGCGTACACACCGCAGGGGAAGTATCTGCATACGGCCTTTGGCGCACCTGTTGACGCGGCTAACCCGAATCTACAGGGTGAACTTAAGACCGTACTTGATGAATTGGAAATGAACTTCCCAGGGATGTCGAAGAAAGCTGATTTCCTGGTTAAAGCGAAACATAGCGGTCGAGCGCCAGGTATGCATCGATGGGCCGGTTATGGTATGCCAGTGGATACCCCGGTGCGGGGGCTTTATAATGTTGGTGACGGTTGCACCCCACCGGGTACCATCGGCACCGAAGGCTCAGCTGCATCAGCAAAAGTAGTAGCAGAAAAAATCTGCAGTAAGGTTTGAGCTTTAAACGGCAGTAAGATTCATCTGAGCAGAAATATCATCACAAACGAGTTGAGCGGACTTAGCTGCACCCATCGAACCGGCATAACCATTTGGACAAGCGGCATCGCCGACGTTGTACAAGCCGGCAATGGGTGTCTCGTGACCCACATTTTTTCCAGGAATGGTGCGAAAGCCAGGCCATTTACTACGATAACACATGCGGTTTAATACCGTGCAGCGCTGGTCAAAGTCTGGGATAACCCTTTCCAGGTCCTTCATGACCTCGCCAAATTCCGCTTTTACATCATCAACGTGTAAGGCGTTGAGAGGTGCTGCTCCCACCGTGTACAAATGATGACCCTCCGGTGTCAGGCCCGATGCTTCCATGGATGGGCAGTCAATCATATTGATGCGTCTGGTGCAACCGAAAGAGATTGCTGAATAATCAAATAGTTGTTCTTCGCTGGCAAAATGCATCCAAAGCAGGGCGGTAGGTGTCATATCACGGTCAATACGACTGACATAATCGTTATCAAAACAGTCCTTTCCCGCTTTTTCGATAGTGGCTTTAGGCCCAAGGTTGCTGATCACTAAAGGTGCGGATAGATGATAGGCCTGCTGCTTCTGCCGATAGCCTATACCTGCTACCTGCTCGTTTTCTGTATGGATTTTTGTTACAGACGCTTGAGTCAATATCTCTCCATCCGCTGCTTCAATCAGTTTCCTCATTCGCTCCCAGAGCGCAATTGAACCCCCTTCGATATAGCCAAATGTCAAAGGGGAGATAATCTTGATAACCTTGAAATACTCATTTGCCGGAAGTTCATTACTATTAACCGTCAACAGTGATGAAATGGTTGCTTGAAACATGCCGTGGATGCGCGGATTCGTGGTGTATTGGTTTAGCCAGTCGCTAAAAGTGATTTCGTTTGACGGTGCCTGATCAAACATCGCTTGGTTGAGAGCTTGAATGACTTTTTCTGCCTCGTCTGATGGCGCACACTCGCGTATAATCCGGCGGGTACCGCCTTCTTTCATGTCATAGTAAGTGCCATCTAGCCAGACCGCAACATGGGTCGAAGGCTTCACACCGGAAGGTATGCTGATCTCCTGGCAAACTTGTTCCATGCTATGGCCGATGGGTACTGCAAGTCCACCTACTGCACACTGGTAACCATTACGATCAATGGTCGAAAACCGACCACCCAGAGAGGGACATCTTTCTATTACAGCGACTTTTAATCCTTTGTTTGCCAGTAGGCTGGCTGCACACATTCCTCCAACACCTGCGCCAAGAATAATTACATCAAAATTTTTCATTTCGTAAGTCCTTTTTTTAGGAAATTCGGTTGTTTGCGGCAATGCCCCGTCCGCCTAAAAACTGTTTGGTGTAAAGAGCAGTTTGCTCTTGGCTGATTTGCCTGGTGGAGAGGTTGACAATTAATAGGTTACCGGCATATCCGTAAGGCATATTTCCATCCTTTTAGTAATTGCGCACAAATAAAAACGTCAATGAAAAACGGTGTCCATTTTTGATGTACTTTAAAATAATCAATATACTGCCTTTATTAGTCAATATATGAATATTTTTGATCATAGAAGGCCTTAAAACAGACGATACTATTGGTATTACGATTATATAAAAAGTGGTCCAATTATTGACTTGCAATGTTGTTTAAACATCAGATAGTCTGAGTCTAAATTTCGAGAACTGCCACCAGATGTTTTGAATTTCTGCAATTTTAATACCCCCGTGGACCAATGGATGTGAATGTTCATTACTCATTCTGAACGGTTACAAAAAAGTAACCAGACATACTGAGTCAGATTGAAGTGATGGGAAGCGGTTTTATGGTAGAGAGCATGAATATGGAATATAAAAATCTTAAGATTACCCGTGAAGGATTTGTTACCATTGTTACATTTAATCGTCCGGAAAAATTGAATACGCTGAGTCTGAGTTTGATGAACGAGATAAAAGCGGTGTCAGAAAGTTTTAACGGCGATTCGGAGACCCGCGTGGTTATTTTTACAGGGGCGGGGAAGAATTTTAGCTGCGGTTTCGATTTAAATGACGCAGGAAGAGCGGATCAGAAGGATGATACATTGCTGATGAAGTACCGAAACATGAAACTGGGTCCCCAGATGATTCGTTGTATTACTGAGATTGACCAGATAACTATTGCTGCCGTAAATGGCTTAGCATTGGGTGGAGGGGCCTGTATTACCACTGCATGTGATTTTAGAATCGGTGCGGATAATTGTAAAATTGGATACCCTGAAGTGAATCTGGCGATGAATCTTAGCTGGGTCTCACTACCGCTTTGTGTTCATTTGATTGGTCCGGCCCGGGCAAAGCGCATGGTGATTCTGGCCAAAAAAGAAACGGCCATTACTCTATTGGATTGGGGATTTCTGGATGAGCTTGCTCCAATGGATGCGTTACTGGATCAGGCGAGGGAGATGGCCAAAGAATATGCTGCACAGCCGCCATTGGCCGCACAAATGGTTAAACGTAGCGTTAACGCACTGGTTACGATTCATGATCAGGCGATTATGCATATGGATTCGGATCAACTTTTATATGCAACATCCGGCGAAGATTTTAGTGAGGCCATTCATGCACTACTGGAAAAACGTGAGGGAAACTATAAAGGAAATTGAGCAATGGGAGGGATTCAGGAGATTATAATTCCCATCTTCTCCATAAAAACAGCAAATAGTTTAGATTCGTCCAATGTCATTACACCATCGGCAATCATAACTTCGCCGACCAGGTTTAAAACCGCATTTTTTTGATGGGAGGTCAGTTCCGGAGTCAGGGTGCTGACCACATTACTAATTTTCTTTTCAAGTTTCTCATTGTCTGAAAGAAATGATTGGATCTCTTTTTTTATTTTTTTCTCATAGCTTTCAAAATTCTCATAGTCGTCCAACCAATATTTTTTTGCAAAGGTTTCAATAATTTTCCATTCGTTTTCATGCAATTCACCATCGATCAATGACATGAGTAAAGCACTATAAATAGCGCTTTTCAGGGTTCCTTCGTTAAACAGCTCTAACATTTCATCATTTTGAATCATACTTACTCCATACAGAAAAGCAATGTGGTGTATAACCTGTTAATCTATTCACCGGGTGAAAAGTCTTTAACGACAACATAATCCTCTTCCGGTTCCAACCTGACGTCTGCCAGAGATGGTTTGGCAAACAAAAGAATATGCTGGGATTTTTTTAGTATTCTCTTCATATTCAATACCATATTCAAAAGAGTTTGTAATTCCTTTTTCCGATGTTTGGAAGTGTCTTTTTTTGATATCTCACGGATGTTATTAATTTTTTTGTCAATTTCGTCTTTGACTTTTAATACCCGACGATATTTCATCTGGAGAATACTGGTATTGCTGTGGGTAATTCCGGTTGCGACCAATCGTAGTTTTTCAATGTCTGGATAATTGATATTATTATAGGTTGGTTTCTTAAAATATCGTTCCAGTGTTGAATGGAATCGTTCTGACTCTTGGAATTCTTCCAGATGAGTGATGGTTGTTCCTAATATGCCGGATCGAATGATCTCAATTCGGTCTTTATCAGCTAGTCTTTCATAAATTTCCGGTAACCACTCATTTTGCATGTTAACAGGACGAAACCCGAATCGACTGAGTGCCGGATTGAGGTTTTTATTTACAAATAGCTGGATAACGGCAAAAAAATCATCTTTTAGAATCCGATGCATCTTTTCACTTTTTCTGACCGCAATCCACTTATCTGTTCGATCAACTCTCTGAATGCTCATCTGGCTGCTGATGACATTATCCGGATTGATATAAAATATACTGATGTCATCTTCACCAATGGTTAAACTGGTCCCCACCAGCAGCCATTTTTCCAGTTCAGCCCGTTCTTTCAGACTGAGTTTCTTCTCTATGGGTGCTTCCACATCTTTTTTCTTTAATTCCTGATTGTTACGAAGCACCGATAGCAGCATTTTTCTCAGCCAGTAAGACATGGCTAATGTCGATTTTAGACTGGCGAAAACTTTTTTTTGCTCTTTCAGGAATGTATGGCGATACTCTTCCATGGTTTCGGTGGTACGGACGCTTCGGGTACCCGGAGACTTATTTTCTGATAGGCGATAGTGGTCCTCATTAATCCCCGGCAGCAGACTTTGGAATCTTAATCGAAGCAATAATCGGCACTCTTCGGGATTAATCCCGGCAAAAGCAAATTCGATATCCTGAATCGGTGTTCGATTTAGTATTTTAATGATCAAGGCAGCCAATGATTTTATCCGAGTGAGATTTTCAAGTAAAATCTCATACATCTCTTTGGCTATCTGGCTTAAGGCATCTGATTTAAATGCCATAATCTGATTTTTCTGTGAATGTAAGCGCAGAAATCGAATCACTTCCACATGATCTACCAATGTTTTCCCGTTCTTATTAAAAGTGGAAATTTTAAAGCAATTGTTAATAACATCTAGCAGTGTAATATCATCCGGTGATGGGTTTTTTGGACTGGATTTAATCAGCCGTATGGTATAAGATGGTTTGTTACGTTCCAGACGATATTGAAGCGGAAGTAATTCTTTGGTGATTGTGGTTGTTTCTTCCTTTAGATTTTTTTTGAGAATTCGCAGTGAATAGTCCAGCGCATATAACTGCTTTAACCAATGACTGCAAACCGATAGAAAACTCTCTAGGCGATCTGCCTCATCAGCCGTGGTTTCATTCAGTTTTCTGGTTTTTTTTGATTTTTTCTGCTCCGCATGTTTGGCTTCCATGATCTCAACATACTTCTTTTTCAGACTATGAAGCTTCTCCCCATTAATATTGGCAGGAAAGGTGTTTTTTTTTTCGACAGTATCGGTCAGTTCTTCTGCTTGTCTAATGCTTTCAGATTTGTCTATTTTGGCAAATGACTTGATTTCCTGAATGCCAAAATTAATCGACAAAGCAAAGGTGGAAAAAAAGATCTGAATACTTCGTTTCTTTGACTGCTGGCCAAACTGCTTGATTTCTGCGGAGAGAGTTTCGATTTGTTGGAGAATCGAATGTAAATCACCATGGGGAATCGATTGTAAAGCATTTTTTTTATTTTTTAAAAAGAAAAACAGGCGTTTGGCAGACTTTAACCCATGGTGAATCTCAATGGGTATCTCTCCGAAATTATCTAACGCAGCAGAATGTTTTTGAAATTCCGGCCACCAGTTATTTTTATCCATGGGAGATCATTCGGTTACTGTTGAGTAAATTTTCTAGAAAGAGCAAACGTATGAATTGGATTTTTTCACTTTTAAAATAGTTTCGCCGGGTTCTCTATCTGTTACCCCTGCAATCTTTAATAGAATTTCATATTTGATAATTAATTCATTCCTGTCAAGTAATAAGGATGTGGAGAACACTATTTTGTTTGAATTATTTAATAAAAGGTTTTAGAATTTTGAAATTAAGATTCATTCGGTTTGTCAAAAGCGATGATGATTCGGATCTTGAGTGACAATTGATCAGGGTGGAGCTGGAAAAAATCGGTTCTTTGGAAAATTGTATGTATTGTTGGGTAAAACCTTGAATTATCGGGAGGAAAAATGGCTATTAAGAATGTTGGATGGATTGGAACCGGAGTGATGGGAAAATCGATGTGTCAGCATTTAATCAGTATTGGACATAATCTTTTTATCTACAACCGTACCAAAAAAAAGGCTGATCCATTGTTAAGGAACGGTGCAGAGTGGTGTGAAACAGCCGGGGAGGTGGCTCAGCGTGCGGATATTATTTTCTCTATTGTTGGTTATCCTGATGATGTAAAAGAAATTTTTCTGGGTAATGAGGGTATTTTGGAAAACGCATCATCGGGCTCGATTTATATTGATATGACCACCTCAACTCCTTGTCTGGCTGAAGAGATCTATCTGATGGCGAAAGATAAGGGATTGCATGCGCTGGACGCTCCAGTTTCCGGAGGAGATCTGGGTGCAAAAGAAGGTAAGTTGGCAATTATGGTAGGGGGAGATGCAGAGGTTTTTGAAGAAGTTTTGCCTCTATTTGAACCGATGGGTGAGAATATATCTTACATGGGTAAAGCCGGATCGGGTCAGCACACAAAAATGAGCAATCAGATTTTAATTGCATCAACAATGATTGGAGTGGTGGAATCATTAATATATGCGTTTAAAGCGGGTCTTAATCAGGCAAAGGTGATCGATATTATTGGCAAGGGTGCTGCCAGCTCCTGGTCGATTAATAACCTGGGAAGAAGAATCGAAAAAGGAGACTTCGATCCGGGCTTTTTCATCAAGCACTTTATCAAAGATATGGGCATTGCTCTGGATGAAGCAAAACGGATGAATTTATCGTTACCGGGACTGGCACTGGCGAATCAGTTTTATATTGCTGCCACCTCAATGGGTTATGAAGAACTGGGAACTCAGGGGTTGTATAAAGTTTTTCAGGCCATGAATAATTGTCATAAGGTAAAATAAACGGGTGACTTGTGGGTACGTATTTTAGAGGAAGACTATGGATCTTGACGATTATCTACATGGAGAGAAATGAAAACAGTTGATCAATTAACCAAAGATGAAATCATTGTGGCATTGAATAAAGACTGGATGACACATGATGGGATGTGGTTTTTTCACAGATAGCTCTTCTTAAGTTTGATGCTAATTTATTGCCTCCAGATAACAAATAGAATTGTTTATCCGGAGGTTTATTTATCTCTTATTTCTCACCAAAAGCTTCTTCAGGAATATCAATAGCAGCATCACTACCAGCATTAATAGCACTCATCTTACCAATGGAAGCAGGTAGAATGTTCTCGATGAAGAACTCAGCACTTTTAACAATACCGGTGTAAAAAGCCACGTCTTTTTTCTTGGGATTGCCTTCAAGCTTTTCTGCAGCAATCGTCGCTCTCCAAAGCAGCATCCAAACCATAATGATATCTCCCATTACATATAAGAATGGGACTGAATGGGCAAAAGCCGTCTTGAATTTAGCTGACATCGCCGCTTTTCCAAGATGCATTGAAGTTGCCTGAAATTCTTCTAAGCCAATTTTTGCTTTATCAGCCAGTCCTTCCAATCCTTTGACTTTTTTCGCATTACTGATGACGGTTTCAATTTCCTCGATAAATCTCATAAAGACTTGTCCTTCTTCCATAGCCATTTTCCGACCCAGAAGATCCATTGCCTGGATACCGTCTGTTCCTTCATAAATTGAGGCAATTTTACAATCCCGCACCAACTGCTCAACAGGATAGTCTTTAGTGAATCCGGCACCGCCATAAACCTGGACAGCTTGCACACAGACATCAAACCCTCTTCCGGCTGCATAGGTTTTTAATATCGGTGTAAGCAGTTCCAGCATGCCATTTGCCTTGGTTTTTAGTTCAGGATCTGTGCTATACTCAGCATGATCAAAACAACGGGCAACATAGTAACCAAAACTTCGAAGTCCTTCAACATAAGCCTTCATTTCAAGCAACATGCGCCGAACATCAGGATGCTGGATGATGGGGACGCCAGGAGCTGACTTATCCATCATATTTTCAATCGCTCTTCCCTGAATACGTTCACGGGCATAAGCCAGTGCATACAAATAAGCCGCGGATGCATGTGTGAAGGCTTGCATGCCGACTCCCAGACGAGCTTCGTTCATCATCACAAACATCGCTCTCATTCCTTTATTCGCTTCACCCAATAACAAACCTTTACATTCATTTTTGGCACCCAGAGTCATACTGCAGGTTGCGCTCCCATGAATTCCCATTTTTTCTTCAATACCGGTACAGTAAATATCATTACGGTCACCCATGGTTCCGTCTTCATTCACCCAGTATTTGGGTACGATGAACAGTGAAATTCCCTTTGTTCCTTCGGGAGCACCTTCAATTCTAGCCAAAACCGGGTGGACGATGTTGTCAGTTAAATCATGCTCACCCGATGTGATGAAGATTTTGTTACCTGTTAAAGAGTAGGTTCCATCATCATTTTTAACAGCTGAGGTGGTAAGAGCACCGACATCTGATCCTGCATTGGGCTCTGTTAATAACATACTTCCGCCCCATTCCAACGTATAAAGTTTCTTCAGGAACATCTCTTTTTGCTTTTCTGATCCGAACAGTTCGATCATTTTACCGGTTCCATGTCCCAACATGGTATATGCCATGAAAGCGAAATTACAGCCGCCTAGATATTCGTTAATTGCTGTTGCCATGACCTGTGGTAATCCCTGACCGCCTAATTCAGGATCTTCTGTCATTGCTACATATTCTGCTTCCCTGAACAGTTCAAACGGTCTTCTGAAACATTCCGGGGGTTTTACTTCTCCATTTGAGAAAGATACGCCTTGTTTGTCGCCTTCCATGTATGTTGGCAAAATCTCTTTCAATCCAAAATTTCTGGCTTCTTTAATAAACATTTCAAACGTTTTTCTATTAAAATCGCTGAATTTATCTAGTTTTGTTAGATCTTCCGTGTCCAATTGTTCAAATAGTGTGAACAATACATCCCTGTGGTCCGCTTGTAGTTGAGCCATTCTTCCCTCCAAGTTGGTCAGTTTTTTTCTTTTAATTGATTTTAATGAAAATCCAGCCCTGTAGCTAGAATTCAATTTTTTACTTCCATCAAATGATGGGTTGTTTTTTTTAATTTGTCAATCCCTGCTATTAATGATTAAGATGAGATATATCATGGATAGTTGCATTTGTTTATGGTCATTCGAATCAGCTATTACGGTAAACAGGGCAATTGCGTTAAATATTTTCACATCATTAATATTATTGTCATTCCCGCGAAAACGGGAATCTAGTCTCCAGCATGAAGATCATTAATTCGGTCTCTGGATCCCCTCTTTCGCGAGGATGACAAGGGGATTGTTTGGATTGAATAATTGTAACCCTTTGAATGAACAGTAAGCGAAGCCCGTTTAAAAAAAAATAGATATTTTATGAAGCAAAAGATAGCAAAAATTGTTTGGATGGGAGTACTTTTGAGTATACCTATCCTCTCAATATTTGGTCGCTCATTACAACTGTTTTTAAGGGAAAGGCTTAGTTCTGACCACTTGTCCGTTATTTTTGCCAGTACCAGTTTTGTGTTGATTGGATTTCTGGTCATCGTTTATAAAGAAAAACCTAAAATTGATCTGATGATTCATCTGGCATGGGCTGTGGTATTATTTGCCTTGGTACCCCTGTTTTTATCTACGGTGGAAGAAAGGGTTCATTTTATCGTTTTTGGTCTTTTTGGGTTTTGTACTTTGCTGCTCTTTAGATTACCTATGGCTGTCGTTATCTGTCTGTTGGTGGGAGGACTGGATGAAATTCTCCAATGGTATTTACCTGATCGTGTCGGTGATCTTCGGGATGTTGGATTTAATTCTCTGGCTGGTATAGGTGGTTGTTTATTGGCTTTCTTTTTGAGTCAGGAAAAGGCAACCTTTTTTCCAAAAGAGTGAATGAATATATACTATCAAACTTAATTTTTACCCAATTTTTAAAATAAGGAAAAAATCTATGGCTACTAAATTCGCCAGTGAGATGAATGTAAAGTTTCTTCTTTATGATGTTTTTGATGTCTGTTCTTTGTTGGAGAAACCTTACTATAGTCACCATAACAAAAAAATGTTTGATATGGTCTTGAAAGCGGCTTTAAAGCTTTCCAAGGACAAGTTGTTTCCACTTCTTGAAGATATGGACCGGGAAGAACCAGAGTTAGTAGCGGGTGAAGTAAAAGTTCATCCCTCAGTTCCCGCCCTGATGGAAGAGTATGGGAATGGTGGATGGATTGGGGCTTCATTTTCGGAATCTGTCGGAGGTGAGCAACTACCGTTAATGATAACCAGCTGTATCAAGTACTTTTTTACGTCAGCGAATTACTCTGCCAGTGTTTATCCTGAATTAACAGCCGGGGCGGCTCACTTAATTACTGCGTTTGGAAATGAGGACCTGATTAAGACCTATGTTCCCAAAATGATTGATGGGAAATGGCAGGGAACAATGGCATTGACGGAACCGGATGCCGGTAGCTCATTAGCAGATATTGCCACAATGGCTTTTGACAACGAAGATGGAACCTATCGAATTCAGGGCCAAAAGGTATTTATCTCAGCCGGTGACCATAACGGAGTGGAAAATGTTATCCATCTGATGTTAGGTAGAATAGAAGGGGCTCCAGAAGGTGTTAAGGGGATTTCATTGTTTGTGGTACCCAAAAAACGCATACAGGCAGATGGAACGTTGATTAATAACGATATAACCGTATCACAAGTATTTCATAAACTGGGCTACAAAGGCGCACCGATCACAGAACTGGTTGTTGGAGAGCAAGGGGAGACCATCGGGTATTTGATTGGTGAGCCCCATAAAGGTCTGTTTTATATGTTCCAAATGATGAATGAAAGTCGATTGGGAGTGGGAATGGGAGCCACTGGAATTGCTTCGGCAGCCTACTATGCGTCTTTAGAGTATGCGAAGGAACGTCTGCAGGGACGGAAATCAGGGCAAAAAAAGATAGACCAGTCTCAAGTTCCGATTATTGAACATGCAGATGTGAAACGTATGTTGCTTTTTCAACGGTCAATTGTTGAAGGTTCCTTGGCGCTGTTGATTCAATGTGCAAAATATGCTGATTTTGCAACCCTTACCGAAGGTGAAGAGAAGGAAAAGAATGATCTGTTACTGGATATTCTGACACCTATTGCCAAAAGTTACCCCTCAGAAATGTCTGTGTTGTCAACCAGTCAGGCGGTTCAGTGTCTGGGAGGATATGGATATTGTAAGGATTTTCCTGTGGAGCAGTATTACCGTGATACACGAATTCACCCCATTCATGAAGGAACCACCGGTATCCAGGGAATGGATCTGCTGGGAAGAAAAGTGATCATGAAAGAGGGAAAAGCATTTCAGTTGTATCTGGAAGTAGTGAAGGAAACGATTTTGTCTGCTGGTGAAGCACCAACATTACAGGGTCAAGCGAAGCAACTTGCCAATGCGCTTCAACAACTTGAAGAGGTGACTGCATTTAAGATTATTCAACGGGCCGAAAGGGGTGTTGAGGTTTTTCTGGCCGATGCAACATTATATCTTGAATATTTTGGTTTGATCACCATCGGGTGGCAATGGCTAAAACAGGCAGTTGTTGCGCTAAAAATGATTCCGGAAGCGAAAAAGAACCAGAGAGATTTTTTAGCGGGTAAGCAGGTTACTTTTAACTACTTTTTTGCTTATGAACTTCCTAAAATTCAAGGTTTGGCTATCCGGTTAATGGATAATGAGGCCGTAACGGTTGAAGCCGGTCTTTCAGATTTTTCAGATTGATCAGTATACTGGCTCAGATGAAAAGCGGGTTTATGGTAAGATGGGTATGAGTAGACCCGCAATTTAAAACGGCAGGTGGATGATGAAACGGGTTCCCTTATCAGGTTCGGATTCCACCTCGATGCGTCCATTATGATTGCTGGTGATAATGGTATATGAAACTGACAGACCGAGCCCTGTTCCCATTCCCACAGGTTTAGTGGTATAAAAGGGTTCAAAAATCCTGGATTTAACTGTCACATCCATTCCGGGTCCATTGTCTTCCACTTCAATTCTGGCCGTATTATTTTCCCTCTTAATTCGAAGTGTGATTTTCGGTTGATTGTCTTCCTTTTCTGAAATCGCTTGGGCTGCATTTTTTAAAAGGTTTAGAAAGACCTGTTCAATTTCTGTTTCCGAACATCTGAGTGTCTGCATATCCGGCTCATATTCTCTTTCAATATTTATGTGCCTAAAATCATACATTTTCTTTAGATTATAGTCATTGCTGGCCAATTCAACAGACTGATCCATCATTTGAGCCAGATTGGCATCAGCAAGTTGTGAATCACTTTTTCGACTGAATTTTAACATGTCGGATATAATAGTGGATGCACGTTTGCCTGATTGTTTAATGCCATCCAGAAAATCGTAGATGTTTCTTTTAACCAGATAAGACTGAAAATGGTCCAGATGAATACCTGTTTCTTCAGCTGCAGTTTTGTTTGCATTAAGACCCGGCTCTAAACGTCTTTTGATATTTTGAGCGGCCAGGATGATTCCTCCCAAGGGATTGTTTAATTCATGTGCCATTCCTGCGGCCAAACCGCCTAATGAGATCATTTTGTCATTTTGAATAATCAGTTCCTGAGTCCGTTTTCGTTCGGTAAAATCATCATAAATAACCAGTATTATCTCATTAATCAACGTTATTTTCATCATGATATCCAGTACCTTTCCGCTTTTACTAACAATCTGGCGAGGAATAAACTCTGCAATTTCTCCTTCTGCAATATTATAGGCGATTTTATCAAACATTGAAGCAACTGTTTTGCGGTAAGATTCATCAGGGAAAAACACTCGGCGTAAAGTATCGAGATCAGGTATCTCTTCGAGACTATATCCAAAAATATGATTGAAACTTTTATTAATATATTCGATTTTTTTATCTCTGATAATTAGTACCGGTAGGGGGAGTTGTCCTAGCATCATACTGAAATTTTTTTCTTTTTCCAAAATTTCCTGATTGTACGCAATGAGTCGCTGGTTTGCGACTGCCAGATCACTATTTTGAATCCGTATTTTGACTTCGGAAATTTCCAGTTGTCTTTTGATGGTACTGATTTTGTCTGCCAACCCCAGTGAATAAAGAAAAACCATGATTACAGATCCGATTTGCCAGCTCCAGACGGTAAAAAAGTTATAGGGGACTACAGCGAAATCCTTTAAAAGATATATTAAGCTTCCAATAAGTTGGATGGTAAATGCCAGAAGAAGGAATTTGGCAGCGCGTTGATTGTTCCTAACACCTAAAATCATTAAGAAAAAAGCGACAAACATATAATAAATAATCCAACAAAAAATCAGAAAAATAAATTGCTTGCTTTCAATAAAAAGCAGAACTAAAAGCGCTATGGGAATCGATGGATAGATAATCGTATAGTTAATCAGTTTGTACATTCGGGGATATATTTTCTTAACCTCCAAAAACGAATTGATGTATAAAAACAGCCAGAATGTACCAACTCCCAAACAAAAAAGTCCATTACGAGCTGCCCACCAGATTGAACCAGGCCAAAGGTATTGTCCCGCAAACCCATTAATATCAAGGTAAAGCAAACCCAGAAAAAGAATGAAAAATGCGCAATAAATGTAAGCACGGTCTTTGACGCTAAAAAAGATGAAAATATTATAAACGATCATTACAATCAATAGCCCATAGTAGATCCAGAAAAAGGGTAATTGAGTGTGGATCCGTTTTATAAAACCTTTGAAACTCCAAATGACCATGGAAAAGTTGAACTGGTGGATCGTTTGAATATTAAGGTAATAGGTTTGATTCCCAGGGGGCTGGTTGACTCTGAACACAAAATTTCTATCTAACACGTCCCGTTGGTTTATGGGGCGATCAGAACCGGTTTCGATGGTTTCAAAACTACCTTGATTATCGGGTTTGTAAAAGTTGATGATATTGAGGCGGGGAACTGTAATTTCCAGGTACCATTCCGCATTTGTTTTTGTCGGATTTTGAGTCGTAAAGTGGAACCAGAAAGGAGATTTGTTATATCCCAATTTGATTGCATTCTCAGTTGTTTGCTTCCAGATGAGTTGATTGCCAGTTAGATCGTTGATTGTCAGTTTTCCTTCGGTATCTTCCAGGTATTCTACAGATGATCCGATTTCCTGTGAGCTGAATTGATGATCAATCAGAATACTCTCAGATGCAAAACCAGACCGGATACATAGTAGATAAAAAAGAATAAAAGCTGTAATATTTATTAATTTCATTGTAATAGAGGATTTGTTCTGGACTTATACACCGTGAGACAGTCATTAGATGGATAAAAGCACACTTTTGGTAATATTGAGCTTACTTATCATCAGAATATTCATATGAGATGAATTGAGATTCATCATTCCCAAAACCTGCTTTCCATTAATTATTGTTATATTTTCGTTTAACATATACTGTCTGGGCACATATTGCATCCAGTAAATTCGTTATTTTTAATTCATGATGTCCGGAAAATTGTAAAGACTATCGCTGAAAAGTCCCCCCTGGCTCTTAGTCTAAGAATTTAAAGAGTTTTTAAGTTGATATTCAGCTAATGGCAAAAGTTCACAATTCACTTGAGTTGGCTTATATTTTGAGTACAGCTAATGGTCTCATTCATATATAAACGTTCCATGGATATATTGCTTACCCTGGCTCTAAATCTATTTTTTGCTCGATATCACCTCTCAAGGCTCAGCCAGAAAAAATGAGAATTTTTGACAAATTTGATTGTTTAATGAACTCAGTATTGTTACCATCAGTGATCAGTTATTAGTGTTCACAACGTCACCTGCTGTTACCGATTGATAGTAAACACAAGCATTAACCCTATAATTTTACTGTATGAGCCCAAACGAGTCTGCAAAAGTAAAATCCAGCGATTCCAAAGCCTCCAGAGAGAAATCTACGACGAAAAGCTCAAGTGCTGCGGATGCTAAACTGCTCGAAGATTTAAGACAGTCTTATGAATTGCCTATTCCCAGCAAAGATGATTATTGGCAGCTGGGAGTTAATGATGATTCTGGTAAGTTCAAAAAAAGTCTGCTTTCCATCTTCAAAAAGAAAGAGATGACGGATGAAGAATTAAATATTTTACGAAAGGAAGCAGAAAGTGCTCCGGGTAGAGCAAGGGTTAAAATACAGATGCTTAGCAAAAAATACGAAACCAGTTCATCCCTGAAAATGCTTTCAGCGATTTGCAGCTACCATATGATTAAAAGCTCAAGTAACCGCAGAGGCGTTGTGGAGGGGCTAAAAAATGCGACGAGGGAAGCCGCTATTGGTTTGTTGGATGATGGAATCAGTTTGTATAATTGTGAAAACTTTTTCAATATATACTTTGACTATTTGACCAAGTTTAAACGGTTTCAACTTACCACTTATCAATCACTGAGAGAAAAAGGCGGGTACCAGAGTTCAAAGAAAATGATCGCCACTGCGATTAAAATGTGTGATAGCCTATTGGAAGAAAAAACGAGAGCGTTTAAAGTCCTGAGCCATATCAAAGGTAAGTTTAAGTCTTCCAGTTTTACAATTCCCTGGACCTTTAACGATATTCAAAAAGCGGGACAGAAAGTCGAACTAAATGAATTTCGAACGGTTTGCGGGCCGGCGGAGGCGAGGGAAGTTATGGTCTATACACTGGGACTGGCGGATATTTTTGCTCGAATCCCTATTATCTTCCCATTAATTGATTCTGTCTTAAAACTAATTCCAGAAACGACCACATCTTTTTGTTTGCGTAAAAGCTCAATTCAAACCACTCGCGCATTCACCCTGCTGACCATTGCGGTAAGGGAGAGTGATTTTGAACGAATGAAGACATTAGGTAAACAGATATTCAAAACAGCAAATGATGATTTGGGTAAAATAAGAGATCAGGCGATTAAACAGGGATTTGAAGCTGACCCCTATTTTAATATGAGCCGAGTCGCTGTTTTAACCTTTGGTGTATTCGAACCCAAAGAGCAGAAGGTGATTTTACTGACTGCCATGAAAGCCATGAACAGAGTGGTGAAACTTGATATGACAAAAAATCACGTCTATACTGATTCTGCCTTGGCCATGGTTAAAAAGCTGGATGGATTTCTGACTGAAAAACCTGCTTGTCTCCAATAGTCTCAGAAGATATAGCCCGGGAACGAATTCTTAATAATATTTGTCATAAAAATTAGGGTCCCTCCTGAATCTTTGTTTTATCTCAGTTTTAACCCCAGCTTTCATGCCATCTTTATTTAAAAAACTCATACCCTTCACCTTGAATAATTGGTGATTCAATATCGCTCCAATCCTCCATTGGAGTAGGCAAGTAGCTTGGATTTAGATGGTGAAACCAGTTTTTATTGAATTTCGATAAATTATCAAAAAATGAAAATCCTGTACAGCGAATTACTTCGATATTAAAAACAAACCTTTCAGGGTTCTGATAGCATGCTTCAAAATATAGTCTGGATACGTTCTTTGTGTCAACGCGGTTGCATGTTAATGTGGCTTGATTTTTAAAAGAAAGATTAAGAGCAAGATTTTTTTGGAATTTAAATGTGAGAAGCCGGAATGGATCTATTAAGAGGCTTTTTTTGTTGAGGGCATTTTTTTCATTGGAGAGTTTCTTAGAGAAATGTAAGTTCCGGCAGCTGCAAAAAGTGAAAAAACGATGAATGATCCACGCATTACGAGTAGGAATTCAGCCTTGTGAGTCGTAATCATATGGTGTCCAAGGTAAATCGACATGAAAACAGTAATGATCATCATACTAAAAGCCATTCCCAGTGATCGCATTTTGGCAGATAATGCTGAGGCAATGCCAAATTCGTTGGGTTTGACGCTACCCATGATGATTGCCATATTTGGAGATGAGAACATGGCGAATCCAAAACCCTGCAAAATGAGCACTCCTATCAGGTAGGCCAAACTGGTATCTGCAGTAACCTGTGTTGCCGCCAGCACACTGATCAAACTACTTACCAACCCTATTACGGCAAGTAAGCCCGGAGGAAATTTATCCGCCAGTCGCCCGCAAATTGGAGCAAAGATGGCCATGATCACGGGGGATATAACCATAATCTGTCCGGCGGATTGAGCTGAAAGACCTTTTACGGTTTGTAGATATAAACTGAAGAGAAATGATATTCCAAAAGCACCTGCATACATAAACAACTGGATTAGTAACGCCATTGAAAGAGTCACATTTTTTCTGATTTTAACCAGATCTATCAATGGATGAGATGAGCGCTTTTCTATCACAAAAAACAGGAATCCAAAGGCAATTCCGGCACCGCAAAGGATGTATCCGATGGCTGATTCTCCCAGCATGGCACTGCCGGATATCAACAAAAATACGGTAATGACTATGGCTGCAGAACCCATCCAGTCAAAATTAATCTTGGGGAAATTCCAATTCGATTTAAGGTTGAAAGAGATAATACAAAAGGACAACAACAACGGGAAAAATGTAAAATGAAAAACCCATCTCCATCCATAAGTGGATGTGATCCATCCGGCAATAAAAGGTCCGGCAGATAGCCCCAGATAAACGGCGCCAATATTAAAACCAATGGCCTTCCCCAATTTTTCTCTGGGTACCACATCGGTAAGAATAGCCATGTTTGTTGACATAACAAGGGCTGCCGCACATCCTTGAATAAATCTTAAAAGAATAATTAGCGGTATTGAAGAGAGAAAACCCAGGATGAGAGTCGTTAAGGCATATAAGAATGTTCCCATCTTGAAAATGGTATTTCTATCTGTTAAATCGGAAAAATGCCCGATGGGTAACAAAAAAGCGCTGGCAGCACCCAGGTATATAATTTCAATGAGTCCCAATTCAACACCACTGGCATGTAACTCTCTACCCATAACAGGTAGAGCGATACCGACACCTGAAAACATAAATGGCGCAGCAAATTGAGATAGAGCTAAAATATATACGATAGAGGATTTGTTTAATGAATCTTTTGTCATAATGATTATTCTTCCAGCGGAGTATTACTCAATTTTGAAAGGGGTCGTTGTACTTTAATAACAGTTGGGAAAGATAATTTAAGCCAAAAAATACGATTTTGTGAAACTCGAAAAACAGCTTATACGTCATAAGTGACAGCATTATCCCAAATAATACTTTAATGAAAGAGTAACGGGCGGACTTTGTCAAGTACGAACAGGTGTAAAATAAATGACTCAGTTAATGAATAGTTACAATAAGTTTATGATCAAAAATTAAATTATCTCTTGACGCTATTAATGGTTGGCTAAAATCTCAGAGGCAATGACTGCCAGACAAACAGAAATTGGTAATACCATCGCTATGGAAATGGGTTTGCCTACACCTTGGTCAGGAATTATTCAGGCAGGCTTGACTTGGAAATAGAGAAAAACCTATCATGAGCTAAATTGATGAATGGGATGATTCTATAACCATAATAAAAAAATAATTGGAAGAGTTTAACATGAAAAACCAACAGCAGATTACAGAGGCCTGTAAATTACTTAATGAGGACGGGACCTTGACACAACAAGGGTATGCAACCCGCCCTTTGTGGCAATACGATAGAAAGGGAATTAAAGCGAGTTGGCATCGGATTAAAGAATGGGATTATTATGCGGTGCTTTCTCAGGAATCCGGATATGGTATTACTTTTACGGTTTCAGATCTTAGCTATATTGGTGTGATAGCTGTTTGCTGGTTAGATTTTAAGAACAGGACTTCGACACAATACGATACCATGACACTGCTTCCTCGGGGACGAACTGATTTGCCGTCGACTCCTCAAGAAGGTATTACATCATTCAAGGATAATAAGTTTAATTTTAAATTCGACGTTGGTAACGGAAAAAGGGTTCTGACTTTTGATGTCCCTGGGTTTGTTGGAGCTGATGGAGAAAAGGGATTGAAAGGTGAAATATTATTACAGCAGGATCCGGAAATGGATAATATGGTCATCGCTACTTCCTGGGAGGAGAACCGTAAAGCGTTTTATTACAATCAAAAAACGAACTGTATGCCCGCTGAAGGGAGCGTGAAAATGGGCAAAAAGATCTATCCATTCTCTCCAGAAACCAGCCTGGGTGTGTTGGATTGGGGGCGGGGAAATTGGACGTACAAAAACCGCTGGTATTGGGGGTCGGCTTCGGGCTGGCTGGAGGGAAATTCGATTGGCTGGAATCTGGGTTATGGTTTTAGTGATCGTTCGGTTGCTTCAGAAAATATGTTGTTTTTTAAAGGAAAAGCGCATAAATTGGACAAAGTTACTTTTCAGTTCAACAGCAAAAATTATATGGAACCATGGCAATTTACGAGTAATGACAAACGATTCGAAATGACCATGAAACCATTAATCGACCGGGATTCCATGGTTAATCTAGGATTGATTAAGTCTGTTCAACATCAGATTTTTGGAAATTTTACCGGTGATGTGGTGTTAGATGATGGGACCTCTCTACATGTGGATAATATGCTGGGGTTCGCTGAAGATGTATTAAATTGGTGGTAGTTCAGGGCAATCGCATGATTTTTTTAAAACTATTGCTATTATTGTCATTCCCGCGAACAGACTGTGTCATAACGTGAAAAAGGCTTATTTTTGGTGTTTTATCGATGAATTTAAAAAAGATATAATTCTTGTCATCCTCGCGAACGCGGGGATCCAGAACATTTCTACCATTATTGTTAATACCCTGGATTCCCGCTTTCGCGGGAAAGACAAAGGATTGTGACACAGTCTGGAAAGCGGGAATCTAGTCTCCGGTATGAAAATCAGTAATCCTACTCTGGATCCCTGTTTTCGCGAGGATGACAAGGGGGAATGATTTTCATGCGATTGCCCTGGGTGGTAGTATAAAACTTAAGACAAAAAGGGAATTTTATGACAAAAGAGATCAATAAACCGGAAGATCTGGAAAATGGCGATGTCTCCCGTCTAATTGTAGATATGTTTCAACGGATGTTTATTCATCACTCCTTATGGTTTGGTGAAGTCAAACATCAAATGGGAATGGAAAAAGCCCTGGATGCTCAGGATAAAGTATTTGCTAAGAGTTTTAAATTGCAGATGAAGCGATTGTCGAAAATACTTGGGTTTGAGTTGAAGGATGATTTGCCGGCAGCACTGGTGAATATGGACCGGCAGGAATTATTTGAATTGCTGAAAGGTACAGCCGTCAACTGGCTGGCAAATGATGGAATATGGTTTCAGGAGATGGAATTTTCTGAAGGAATGAACGATGCGAAACGTTGCAACGATTCATGTTGGGCTCAGTTTTCACCCTATGAAGCCCGGTCAATCAAAAATTTTCTGAAATTGGGAGAAAACCCTGGGATTGAGGGACTGAAAAAGGCATTGAACTTTAGATTGTACGGAAGGATCAATGTTCAATCATTCTCTGAAGAAACTGAAAGCAGTTTTATTTTTCAAATGAATGATTGTCGAGTGCAATCGGCCCGGAAAAGGAAAGGGCTGGAAGACTATCCATGTAAAACCGTTGGATTAGTAGAGTATCCCTATTTTGCCAGGGCAATTGATAGTCGAATAAAAACAGAGTGTATTGGGTGTCCACCCGATCAGCATCCGGAAGGATGGTTTTGCGCCTGGAAGTTTTATATGGAATAATTCGTTTGCTTTGTAATAACCCATTATCAGATCTCATATGGCATATAAAATCAGATTAAAAAAAATATTTGTTGATCTGGTCATTCTACTGGGCGTCTGTTGGGTAAGTTACATATTTTGGTGTGACAGTAATCGCGAAATCCCGCCTAAATCATCTGATTTAATATTATCCGGAACTGTCTATCTGGGGGAAAAAGCAGCAGAGAATGCAAAAAATCTACTGGCAATTCAACCCTGGATGGAACTGTATGATTATTCTTCAGCAGAGACCTTTTACCGTAAACTTCAAAGATATTTACTGGAAGCAAAGCAGCAGGGGTTGTTGAATAAAGACACGATCGTTGTATTTCCAGAGTATATTGGAACCTGGCTGGTTATTGCTGGGGAAAAAAGTGATGTTTTTGAGGCCAATACGCTTCAAGATGCCATGTTAACTATGGTACTATCAAATCCGGTAAAAGTGCTTGTTGCCATCTTACGATCTCAAGGGGAAAGGATAATTGAAGATGCTTTGTTCCGGATGAAAAGTGAAGAGATGTTAAATATTTATTCAACGACATTTTTCCGATTGGCCAGAGAATTTAAGATCTCTATTGTGGCTGGATCCATTGTGTTGCCTGACCCATCCGTAAAAAAGGGGAAAATAGTCATCAGGGATGGGCCACTCTTCAATGCCGGTTTTTTATTTCGCTCTGACGGTAAAGTAGAGAAAGATGTTGTTTATAAGGTTTTTCCAATTCAGGATGAGCAAGGTTTTGTTGCGGCGGCTTCTGTTTTCTCTCTGCCTGTTTTCGAAACGAAGCTGGGAAGATTGGCGGTACTTATCTCTTCAGATTCCTGGTATCCTGAGTCTTATCTGGAACTCAAAGAGAAACGTGCCGATATGATTGTCGTTATCTCTTTTCTGGCAGGTGATCAAGCCTGGAATAAGCTATGGAGAGGGTATAGCGCAGGGATGAAACCTGTCGGTGTTAAACATGACCCTGAAACGATTAAAGAGGGAGATGCCTGGCACCGTTACGCGATTAAAGGCCGACTAAAACATTTATCTGCCAAAACAGCGATAAATGTTTTTTTAAGGGGGAATTTCTGGGAACTGGGTTCGGATGGTAGAACTTTGGGTATTCATCAAAAGGAAATCAGACAAGCGGGTGGGAGAAATGGGGCCGCCTTTCTCAATATCTGGCTGTAACCCCTTTTTTCAATCTTTCAAGTTTTTGACTTAATACCGTCCTACTTTTTTAAGATTGACAAGACACGGCTACACTGCCAGTTCTTTTTTGGGCGCGACATCTGTAATGGCGACTATAGATCAGAGAGAACAGGGTTATGGCTGTTGTCATACTTGCCAGGATGAGTCCGTAAATCACTGGACTTGGGATAAACAGTTTGTATAGAAAACTTCCCAGGACGGCATAAGCGACGAAGGGACAAATCAAACCCCACTGGGTTAGGTAGAACTCTTTTTTAAAGAAATTCTTTTTGAAATAGTCTTTTAACAGAGCCAGTCCAAACATTAGGTACCAGGTCTCAAAGGCAAATGAGAAGGCGATAATTGCAAACCCCAAGAATTCAGTATGGAATCCCAATTGATTGTGAAAGTAATGTCCCATTCGAAAACCGGATATGGCGAGCAGTGTAACAATGGGAACCACAATCAACATGCTGGGCAAGAATTGTTTGTCTGGTAGTCCATCGGCTGCAAAATGGCTTTTAAAAATTGAAACCAGTTTTACAATCAAGAGAAAAAAGGCCATGGTCCCACTCACAGATGCTAAAGAAGCGGCTGTATGTGCAATATAGGGCGTTTTACTCATGGCAGCGATTCCTGTCAGCGTAACGGTTCCCATTGCCAGTGAAAAAGGGTGTAGCAGCCAGCCAAAATGAATTTTATTTACATCAAAACTGTTTACAAATGATATTTTAAGCAGTTTTATTTCCATCCTCATCATCAGTACCCATAAGACAGCTGCAACAATTAACGCGGGTAACATCATTCCTTGCAGGTTTTTTGACATAAATGGACTGAAATACCGGATCGGTCCAATGAAAACATTCATCGTCATGAAATAGGATAAAAATGTTGCCATGATCCCGGCATTTTTCAATGGGTCGTTTAATACCCCATCGTACTCCTTAGACTTTACCCAGCCAATTAGCTCTTTCGTATTTTGGAAAGTTAAAATGAAGTGAATGGATGCAAATATTACCATTACTGCTTCCATCAGATAAAACAGGGCTTGCTGGGTAACCGGTAGAGAAAAATGATCGATCTGACCGAAAGTAATAAGCCCTTTACCGGTATGATAGGTATACTGCAAAAAAGAAAAAGGGATAACTGAAATCCCACCAGCACCTAATGATGCCAAGAAGCTTAAAGGTGAAAATGTGTTTTTCTGCACTGAATCTCCTGGATAACAACTTTTTATAGATTAAATTACTTGTAAATATATCAAAGTGAATTTGGCGTATTCTAGCGAATGCCGCGTTCTTGTCTGCTACTACTTCCAAATGTATGCCAAAAAGACTAAAAATATATAAGTTATTGAAATATATCTAAAAATTAAAACTATTGGATTAAAAACTGTTGCATGTAGGTGAAACAAATTGTTACATTGAAACGGTAACGGCGTTATCGTAACCAGTGAAACGTCTTTTAAAAAATTTTATATATAAAAGACGTTTCACTGGTTTTTAAGATTAAGATTGCGCTTTTTGACCTGACCTTACGTAGATAGCCAGGTTTTATTTTTTTTGGTAATAAAATGGAGTTGGAACAGTGACATATCAGGGTGATTTTTGTTTGAGTCCCGGGGAGTGTTTTGAAACGATCATTCAGACGATGTCTGAAGGGGTTTTTGTTGTTGACCGGGAGGGTACTATTATATTTTGTAATACAGCAATGGAGGGTTTAACGGGATACCGAAATGATGAATTAATTGGTAAACGATGTGAGATGTTTATGTTTTGTCATTGTGATGTCGCGACCGACTGTATGTTATTGTCTGATAATGAGATTATCAAAAGAGAGTGCCGTATTAAACACAAAAGCGGGAAGACGATTGCCGTTTTAAAAAATGCCCGTACTAAAGTAGATGAGCATAATCAGGTAATCGGAGTGGTCGAGACATTGACAGATATAAGTGAACTGAAAACGATTCAGCATCAGGTGGAAATTCTTGAGAAAAAAGACCAGGCCAGAGTCCAATTTCGAGATATGATTGGCAAAAGTCAGGCGATGCAGATGGTTTTTAATTTAATTCAGGTGGCAGCTGCTTCCAATGCATCCATATTGATAACTGGAGAGAGTGGAACCGGAAAGGAGAGGGTGGCGGGATTGATTCATCAGGAAAGCCAGCGTAAAAAAAGGGCGATGATTAAGGTGAATGGTTCTGCTTTATCAGAAACCTTATTGGAAAGTGAACTGTTTGGTCATGTCAAAGGCGCTTTTACTGGGGCCATCAAGGATAAAGTGGGCCGTTTCGAAGCTGCAGATAAAGGAACTCTTTTTTTGGATGAAATCAGCGATGTCTCTCCGCTTATCCAGCTTAAGCTCCTACGCTTTTTACAGGAAAAAGAATTTGAAAGAGTGGGTGAGACGAAAACACGGAAGGCAGATGTGCGAATTATTTCTGCCACGAATCAGGATCTGAAAAGACGGATTGCTGAAGGTCTTTTTCGGGAGGATCTATTTTACCGGCTGAAGGTTTTCCCTATAGAACTTCCACCGTTGAGAGATCGAAAAGAGGATATTGGAATACTGATTGATCATTTTATCAAAAAATTTAATCTGGAAACAGGCAAGTCTCTGAAAGGTATTGATGAGCCTGCGTCGGCTGCTTTGTTGGATTATGACTGGCCAGGGAATGTCCGTGAATTAGAGAATGCAATCGAGCATGCATTTGTAATTCGAAAAAAAGGAGAAATCCAATGGGTCGATTTGCCAATAGAGATTCGCAATCCTTCATTTGAACTAAAACGAGAGGTGCAACCATCTGTTTTAATTCAACCCAAATCATCACTGCCAAATAATGGAAGTCAATATTTAGCGACTTCTCCTGAAGATCTTCTGGCCGCCTTAACCCTTTATAAGTGGAACAAGACCGCTGCTGCAAAACATCTGAACATTAGCAGAACAACACTTTGGCGGATGATGAAACGATTTCAATTGGAATCATAATTTTGTCTGAAGTGAATTCAAAAAACCATTGATATTTATATCAAAATAAGTTAGAAATGGGCTTGCTAACGAAAGTAAAAAGATTAGCGTTTGAAATATGCTGTTTGGTTCTGGTGATGCAAATAATGGAGATTCCATGGAGTTGGATTACGAACTTTTAAAACGTTTTGAAAATGAGCTGGATCCACAAAATTTAAGTATTTCGTCCGTTGAAGCGAGAATTGTGGGATATGGGGAAATGTCGACGGTTTTCAAAATTGAAAATTATCCTTCAGTTGTATTTAAAAGGCTTCCGCTTTTTGAAAATCGTAAATCTGCCGAATCTTATGAGGCCATGTTTCATGAATACTGTAGGCTTTTGGAACAATTAGGAATTCATTTGCCGGACAGTGAAACCATTATATTTGAGACCCCTCATCGGCCGGTTACACTCTATATCGCACAGACGATGTTGCCGGCAGAGAGATTTGGACATCGGTTGATTCATACTCAGGATAATAACGAGATTAAACGGCTGATCGAATTGATCATGGATGCCTCTGAAAGCGTCTGGCAGTTTTGTGATAAAAACCGGCCGGGTCTGGAGGTTGCTTTGGACGGGCAGTTGTCCAATTGGGTGATGATAGATGAAGAGGGTGATTCTCAACTTTACTTTGTTGATACAGGAACCCCGTTGATTAAAAAAAATGGACAAAACCTGCTTGACCCTGATTTACTGCTGCAGGCAGCACCAAAACCATTGAGAGGATTAATTAAATGGTTGTTTGCCGATGAAGTGATGAATCGATATTATGACCCCCAAAAAAATATGATTGATCTGGCGGCGAATTTATCTAAAGAGCAAAAACCGGAGCTAATCCCCATGTTCATTGATGCCATTAATAAAAAACTACCCGATGGAGTTAGCCCGCTGACCATTAAAAATGTAGAGAGCTATTATCGTGAAGATAAATTTATCTGGTGGCTATTTTTGGGACTGCGTAGAATTGACTGCTGGTTGACGACTAAAATATTTCGTCAGCGTTATGAGTTTATTTTACCAGGGAAGATCAAGCGTTGATTGTATTTGAAAGAATATTTATTATTTCTGGAATAGGAGAATGATTAATGGTGAATTCAGGATTGGCTGAAGAATGTGATAAACAGGCAGTAATCGATGCGGCGGCTCAGTATATCTGTCCGGAACGAGTTGAAACATTTAAAATGCTAGGGGCAGTGCCTGTGATGGCGCGTCGCGAGGGATGTTATTTTTGGGATCTGGATGGAAGAAAGCTATTTGATGTACATATCAACGGGGGTGTTTATAATCTGGGGCATCGAAATAAGGAGGTGATAGAGACCCTGAAAGAGGCAATGGACTATTATGATATTGGAAATCATCATATGGTGAGTACTGCCCGTACACAATTGGCTGAAAAGTTAATCCGCTTGGTTCCGGGTGATATGCAGTATTGTGTGTTTACAACCAGTGGGTCTGAAGCCGTAGAGGTGACCTTGCGGAGCGCTAGAAAATCGACGGGTCGACGGAAAATTGTATCTTTCGAAGGAGCCTATCACGGCCATGGTGGAATGACTTTGCAGGCCGGATATTCAGAACAGGCGACCTATTTTCTTTCTGATCACCCTGAACATGAGTTTGTTCAAATTCCGTTTAATGACCTGAATGCGGTTGAACAGGCATTAAAAAACGGCGATGTGGCCGCTATGCTTTGTGAAATGATCCCGGCGACGTTGGGTTTTCCGATGCCGTCACCCGGTTATTATCAGGATGTCAAGAAGCTTTGTAAACAATACGGGACCTTTTTTATCGCAGATGAAGTCCAGACCGGTCTGGGCAGGACCGGACAATTCTGGGCTTGTGAAATGTATCAAATTGAACCGGATATGTTGATCACGGGAAAAGGTCTGTCCGGCGGGATTTATCCTATTGCGGCGGCGGTAATGAGCAGTGATGCAGGAAGCTGGTTAAAGGAAGATGGATGGGGGTATTCGTCAACCTGTGGGGGTTCCGAATTGGGATGTATTGTTGCCTTAAAAGTACTTGAGATTATTGAAAAACCGGGAGTGCTGGAAAATGTTGGAAAAGTGTCTGACTTCCTGTCTAATAAACTTAATGAACTTAAAAATCGGCATCCTTTTCTGGTTGAAATCCGTCAAAATGGGCTGATTATTGGTTTACGATTTGATGATCCCAATGGAGCAATGCTGATGACGGCCTATTGTTACGAGTCAGGTTTATGGGCTTTTCCGGCAGGATTTGACCGTTCTGTACTGCAATTCAAGTTGAATATTCTGGTTTCCCAGACAGAGTGTGAAGAGGCATTATCATTACTGGAAACGGCACTGACCCGGTTGGAAGAGGATTTATCAAAAAATAAGGGTAATCCATAACAATAATATCGAGGTTAAAGATGTGCGATACATTTGTTGCGCTTTCACCGGTAACTTCAGACGGATCTATTATATTCGGAAAGAACAGTGATCGGGAACCCAATGAAGCGCAGGCACTGGAGTATTATTCGCCGTGTTTTTACAGTGATTCCAAATCCAGGATGGTCAATTGTACCTATATCCCTGTACTTCAGGTAAAAGAGACCCATGGTATTTTAATCAGTCGTCCCTTCTGGATGTGGGGTGCAGAAATGGGTGCAAATGATAAAGGGGTGGTGATTGGAAACGAAGCTGTGTTTACTAAAATGCCTTATGAAAAAGTCGGTGGACTGACAGGTATGGATATGCTGCGTCTGGCACTAGAGCGCTCGGCCTCCTCTGAACAAGCACTTGAAACGATTTTACAATTACTTGCTGATTATGGGCAGGGAGGAGTTTGTGGATATCAGGATAAAAAGCTTTTTTATCATAACAGTTTTATAATTTGTGATAAACATAGTGCCTGGGTGCTTGAAACTGCTGGCAAAATGTGGGCTGCGCTGGAAATTAAGGAAGCATACAGCATCAGTAATGGTCTTACGATCGGAGAGAAGTTTGACAAAAGTCATCCTGATTTAATTGAAACAGCTCGTCGTAAGGGGTGGCTGAAGAAAGGCAGGGTCTTTCATTTTGCTAAAAACTATTCTGACTGGCTGTTCACTACTTTTTCTGCCTGTCAAAAACGTCAAAGTTGTTCTTTGGAATCAGTCAATTCTCTAAAGGGGAAACTCGGTGTTCAAAATGCTTTAAATATCCTTCGTGATCATAACAGCGAGACCTATCGGCCTGATTCCCATTTGCTGATGAATCGAGTCTGTATGCATGCAGGCAATGGACTGACCCGAAATTCAGGTACCACAGGTTCACTGGTGGCTCATCTGCCAAAAGGGGCAAAAAATACATTTTGGGCAACAGGGACTGCTGCCCCATGCACCAGTATCTTTAAGCCTATCCGTTTTGAAAATGACGTTTTACCGGATATTGGACCTTTACCGGGTGAACGATTCAACCCTGCATCACTCTGGTGGTATCATGAGTCTCTTCATCGACTAATTCTGGATGATTATCCTTCACGGATGAGCGCATATCGACCTGCAAGAGATGACCTGGAAATGTCATTTATCAAAAAGGCTTTTGCTGATGAGAAAGAAGGTATTATTAAGTTAACGGCAAATGCATTCCAACAAAGCAGAGAATTGACAGAGAAATGGGTTAAAAAATTTCGAAGTTCTCCGAAAAATAAAAAAACCAATACTGTTTTTAGACGATACTGGAAAAAACTGAACAGAGCCGCTGGAATCTCCCCGTAATCCCTCTTCAGTTTTATCCTATCAATCAAAGCCATCCTATCTCATTTCACCTTATTCTGCGGTTAATGCAGTCAGATACATCTTGAAAGATTTCATCACTTATGATAGGGCTGTTTTATAATCATTTTTCGAGATTTCAACCTGTTACATTGCTTTTTAACTGAAGTAGAATCGTAATTCTAAAAAGGAGAAAAGATATGACAGTGTATGATGATATGCCTTGGCTTAAACACTATGATCCACATGTTAGTCCGGAGATTCCTTTGCCTGAAGTCAGCTATCTTGATGTTTTGGAAAAGGGATTGAGTAGTGATCCGGGCAAAGTTGCTCTGCATTTCCTGGGGACCATCTGTACTTATAAGCAACTGGATGATCTATCCAGCCGTTTTGCCGCATTTCTAGTGGAGAAAGGGTGTGTCAAAGGTGATATTGTTGGTATTAATCTCCCAAATATTCCACAATATACCATTGCGATGACAGGTATTTTTAAAGCCGGGTGTGTGGTTTCCGGTATTTCACCACTGCTGACGGCCAAGGAATTACATCATCAGCTGGTTGACTCTCAGGCCAAGGTCCTCATTACACTGGATGCACTTTTTCAAGAGAGACTGCTTAAAATGCCGGGAGAAGCATCGGACTTAAAACAGGTTGTCGTAACCAATGTCGCCGATTTTCTTTCCCCGCTTAAACTGTTGCTGGGAAAACTTCTTAAAAAGGTTCCAACCGGTAAGGTTCAGCCTATTGCTGGCAAAGAAATTATCACTTACAAGCAGCTTATCTCCCAATATCCCCCCCAAAAACCATCGGTGAAATTAACTCCTGATGATATCTGCCTGCTTCAATATACAGGGGGCACAACCGGTCCTTCCAAAGGGGCCGTACTTACTCATCGTAATGTTTTGTTTAATATCTTACAGCTAGTGCAGTTGATCTACAAAGATATCCCGTCTGATAAAGATATTCTGGATTACCAGCGAGGCACAGAAATCGTCTGTTCCGGATTTCCTTTTTTTCATCAGGCCGGACTTATCCTGGGATTAACGCATATGGGTTTAGGGAATACACAGATTCTGGTTCCCGACCCCAGAAATACAGATCAGATCTGTAATGATATCATTAAATTTAAACCCACATCGCTGGTAAATGTTCCTACTTTGTATCAGCTTCTGATGGAAAATCCGCTTTTTAAAACCATTGATTTTTCATCTGTACGATATTGTCTGTCGGGTGCAGCTCCTTTTGATGTAGATTCCTTTCGGCAACTGGGAGTCTATGTGGGTGAGGGGAAGGTGGTTGAGTTGTATGGAATGACTGAAACCAGTCCATTGATCTCGATGAATCCGGTATATGGCAAGAAGAAAATTGGATCTGTCGGATTGCCTGCTCAAAATACCCGGATTAAGATAGTTGATGTGGAATCTGGGGAAAAAGAGATGCCCGTCAAAGAGCCAGGTGAACTTATTGTCAATGGGCCGCAGGTGATGAAATGTTACTATAATAAGCCAGAGGCAACTGACAATACCATCAGGGAGTTTCAAGGTGAAAAGTGGCTTTATACGGGTGATGTGGCTGAAATGGATGAGGAGGGATATCTCTACCTTGTTGACCGAACCAAAGATATGCTTTTGGTGGGGGGTTATAATGTCTACTCCAAGCAGATTGAAGAGACCTTATATGAAATTCCTGAAATTGAACTTTGTGCGATTATTGGTGTTCCCAATCCAGATCGACCGGGCAGTGAGCTGGTCAAAGGGGTAATTCAGACCGTTTCAGCAGTTGACAAGGATGGGCGTAAGGCACTTGAAGAGAAAATTATGGCTCATTGTAAGGAAAATCTGTCGGCCTATAAAGTCCCCAAAATACTGACTTTTGTTGATGAAATGCCGCTGACAGCAGTGGGAAAAATTGATAAAAAAGTGCTGCGGGTGTGAAAAGAAACACCATACCTTAAGCACTAAGTCGATTATGTGCCGGGATAGTTGCTACAATATTTAAGATTCAGATAATGCATAAATGTGGCTTTCGAAATGAGAACTTTCCTGACCGGTAAATAAATTCTCCTGAACCATTTGTGCATCCTGATTATTGAGTAAAAATTCCAGATGACTGTTGATCTCGTTTTCTGCCATATAAATACCGGGGCCTTTGATAGCGGTTTCCGGGAAATAAGTGGTGGCAATTTCTCTAACGGTCTTGGGACTGTCCTTGATGATGTTTAGAATATCGGCACATCTGTTGATATGATGGTCGATGATTTCAGCAATGCGGGGCTGAGGGTCAATTAGGTTCCACTGATCACGGTGGTAAAGACGGTGGCCGGGTAAAATCAAGGGCGGTTTAAGTTTACAAATCAATTTTTGGAATCTATTTAATGAAATTAGATAGGCTTCCAATCCAAAAGCCGGATATTCTCCCGTGTCTTCAGGGCTTAAAATATCTTTTAGCTGCTTCTGAAAGGATATGCAGGAAGGTGCTGGAGTGATACCGGGTAAGATATTATCTCCCACCAGAAATGCTTCATCTGATAGTGAAATAGAGATGGCATCCGGACTGTGGCCGGGTAGATAAGTTGTGTAAATGTTATCAGAGATCTGATTATCAGCACTGCCGATGTTCTGAATAGTCAGCTCGCTGCGTTCACGGTGGTACCCCAGGCAATTCTTTTCGGTAAATGAGTCAGGCATGAAACAATGCCAGCAAGAGGGGGGGAAATGCTTTTTGACCTTTTCAGGGGCTTTATCCGGTTGTACGGTTACCAGCTTTTTATAAATGGAGTGAGCACGAATGTCTGCACCACTGAGTTTGGCTATATCCGCAAGTCCGCCATCGTGGTCTTCATGTCCATGGGAGAGCATGATGAATCCAAGATCTTTGGCTGAAAAACCGGCATAGGCCATCATTTCAATTAGTGATTGACTGGTACCGCTTCTGCCGGTGTCCACCAAAAAAGGCGTGTCAGCCAATACCAGATAATTCCAAGTGGGGCCTAAATCCCATTCTCCACCATAAAAATTACGGGTTCCCAAACCCAGAATTTCCAGACCTGAAGGAATTTTTACTCGGAAGATCATTTCATTACCCCATTGATCTCCCTTCTTTACGATTTCAATCATCTCTTCATGCATGTTCTGTTATCCACTTCAATTTGGTTAAACTGGTTTTAAGATTTGAACATCGAGTTTTCCCTGCAAGGTGTTCTGAAAATCAATTGCATCCTGCTCATTACCCACAATCGCTCCGTAATGCATTGGGATGGCAATTTTCGGTTGAATTTCCATTGCAGCTTCTGCTGCCTCGGCTGAGGTCATGACATAAGTACCGGAAACAGGTAAAAGCGCGACATCGGTTTTTATATTTTTCATTTCAGGAATAAAATCACTGTCACCGGAATGATAAATACGTTTTCCGTCTAATTCAATAATGTATCCCAGCCAACCATTTTCTTTGGGGTGAAATTTTTTATCAATGTTATAGGCAGGTACAGCTTCAATCGTAATTCCTAAAACGGAAATGGAATCGCCGGCTTTAACAATCCTTACATCACCATCTAGTTTAGCCGCAGACATTTTCTCAGTAATAAAGATCGTATCATCTTTTTTGATTTTATCGATATCTGCTGGGGAACAGTGGTCATAATGTTCATGTGTGATCAGTATAATATCTGCTTTGGGACCGGGTCGAATCTGAAAGGGGTCGATGTAAATGGTTTTTTCGGCATCAATTCTGAAGGAATCATGCCCTAACCAGTTAATTCCCTGAACAAGTTCGTTATTCATAACATACCTCCTTGCAAATCTGTTTTTCTGACTGAATCTATCTGGGCTAGGCAATCGATAAAACGAGTATGTATAAAATAGTGACCAAGAGCAAGTTATTTATGGTGCGACGTCCTTTATCTCATCATGCAAATAAAAAAGATAACTATTCAGCAAAATTTGAGCAGTTATAAAAAATACGAAAATATCAACTTTTCCATAATTGGCTCAAAAGGCAGAAGTGGACGAGGCAGAAGGCAGAAAGAAGTGCTGAGACGTTCAGAGCCTTTTACTCATATTTCTAAATGGCTGATTTTTCGATTTTTCAACTAAAATTTCATGTTTTACTGAATATTTACTATAAACGTTTGCAAGATAAAAGGCATAAGTACTGGTGAGTATATAAAAGCTTTCCTGAATATTTGTTTACTACTACGAAATAAGAGCTTTAGCCTCTTTCTGGTTTGCCTTAGAGAAGATATTGTAATATATTGAGTATTTTTTCCGACAATCCAATTGTAAAAATCTATATAAAAATACAAATGAACGGGTCATTAACCTTTATTATCTTTGTCGCGCTGGCAATTTTTGTTTACAGTTTGTTGAATTACTATTTTATTCGCAAGCATAAGAATACAATTTCACTATCTGCTTTATCTGTGATTATTGTAAGGCTATTGTTGATAACAATTATTCTGACCCCTATCGCGACGATTTACTTCAGTTGGCACGGTGCTTCTGTTATGACAACGCTGACCAGTTTTACGCTGTACAGCTGGCTGGCATTCCTTTTTCTCTTTCTATTTATTCATGGGTCGGTGGATATAGTCCTATTTGGTTTAGGTCGGTTTGGATTTCGCCCTCCAGCCATGACCGCCAAACTGATTTTTCTAACAACTCTGGGGGTTAGCATCTTTATCCTGTTTTATGGTTGGTACGATGCACGGAATATTCGAGTCGAAAGAATCAGTATATCAACCTCAAAATTACCTGCCGATGTGGAAAGGATGACTTTTGGATTAATCTCTGATGTTCATTTTAGCCCGATTATTGGCGAACGTATGGCCACCGAGATTTCCCGAATCATTAAGAAAGAAAATGTTGATATACTTTTATGTACCGGTGATCTGTTGGACCGTGGAATTGCTGAACCTGAAAATATAATCTCCATTTTGAAATCAATAAATCCCCCCTTGGGGAAGTTTGCTATCACGGGAAATCATGAGTTCATTGCCGGTATAGACGACAGTGTAAAGTTTATTGAGAAGTCCGGGTTTAATTTATTGCGAGATGAAGCATACAGTATAAAAGGGGTATTGAATATTGTGGGGGTGGATGACCCCTCTCTTGAACGGTTTGAAGGGCAGAGCCTGAAACCTGAAAAGTGGGCTTTTCGCGGATTGAATCCCGAATTGTTTACCCTTTTGTTAAAACATCAACCCTGGGTTGAAAAAGAGAACCTGGATCTGTTTGATTTGCAGATCTCCGGACATACGCATGCGGGTCAGATTTTCCCTTTTACCGCTTTGGTTAAACTGGTATTTCCTTATATTTGTGGGTTGTACGATCTTGGTAATCATACTCAACTTTATGTTTCCCGGGGAACGGGTACTTGGGGGCCTCCATTTCGGTTTTTGGCGCCTCCGGAAATCACCATAATCGAATTAAAAGGCATTCATTAGATTGGTAGGATGGACAACGCTTTGTCCATCTTTATGAATTATATTGACTATTCCGAACGCTTAAGTCTCTCTTGTTCCTTTTCGTATTTTTCGAGCTTTTCCTGGTGGGAGAGCATCTCCTGCCATCTTTTCTCTAATGTGTTTAAGGGTTCGGTTTTCTTGAGTGCTTTGTAAAGAGAGGCGAGTTGGGCTTTTTTAATCCTAAGCGCATATAAACCAAGGTTGAATCGGTGGTTTTGAATTATTAACCGTTACTCTTCACTCAAGCCCAGATAAACTGGATAAGTACCTTATGAGTTGCTTTCTGCAAAAAAAAAGCAGAAAACAACTTGTAAGGTACTAATTGTTTAAATTTGCCATTTCTCTGATGTTACTTGGGCTTAAGACTTTTGCTAAACTTCCCTCTAGCAATGCCAAAGACATGGCTTTTGTTCACATTAATTCAGAAGTGGTGAATAGTTATCATTAACCTCTAAAAACGATTAATCCATTTTTGGAGCTTTTGTAGTAACGAAACGCGGACACGTTTTTTGTGTTTACACCTTTAAATGTCATCTGTTTTTACACCAGCCAATTGCTTTGATGACAGTTTTGTCGAAGGTATTGTCCATATGCCAGCGCAGTATGGTATTTCTTATTTTATTCTACCTTACTCTTTACCGGCTATCATTAAGCTGTTATTATTGTTGGTGGGAACGATGGGTATCAGCCTGTTAATTTATGAATATTGCATTAAATGTCAGTAATGTCCGGTTAGGTTTTTGCAGAACATTCACTGAAATGGAATCCCTGATTCTTAGCATATGAATTAAAAGAGTTTCTATGTTCGCTTCGCGAAAAAACGCCAAACTCGTTCGTACCGAACTCAAACAAGGCTTATTTTCGCTGCGCTTCACTAAGAAGCTCTATTTTAATTCTTAT